>Ga0099848_1000573_pt1 | contig 17354 bp, 24 predicted proteins | sample CB_VirMetaG_3_FD_78179 | JGI IMG/M metagenome (GOLD analysis project Ga0099848, IMG submission 78179) | Freshwater to marine saline gradient viral communities from Chesapeake Bay - CB_1508_1S Viral MetaG | ecosystem: Environmental > Aquatic > Marine > Coastal | place: USA: Chesapeake Bay...
CGGCCCCGCCGAGCCCGCCCCGGCCCGCCGAGCCCGCCCGGCCCGCCCCGGCCCGCCCGGCCCCGGTCCCGGCCCTTAGTCGCTATGCAGGTGGTTAGTCGCTATGGTGAGCGAGACCACCAACACACGGAGACTGCCGCCCATGACTCGCCCCACCCTGGCCGTGTTGCTGCTGACGCTGGTTGGCTGCGACGCCCCGCCCGCCCAGAACCCCATGGAAGAGGACTTCTCGGATCTGGAACAGATCCTGTCCGAGATCGAGTGGTCTGTTGAAAACGAGGTGCTACCGGAGCAGCCGACGACCGTGGTCCTGCCGATCACCTTCAACCGCGAGCATGTCTTGCGGATCGGTCCTCAATGCACCGGGTACATCCTGTACTGGGACGGTGGCACTTGGGTTGAGACCGAGATGCCGGTTACCATTCCGGAAGGCTGGTACTTTGGTGACCTGAAATGCCAGGGCGATGAGGTCTGGGACGACATCGACGCCTTAGTCCCTATGTACCGAATCACGGAACAGAAAACGGATGAAACTCCCAACACCCCCTAACTGGCTCGATCGTGGTCCAATCGTTCTCGCATGCAGCGGTCCCTCGCTGGATGTTGAGCGACTGTGCAAGTGCGAACTACCTGTCTGTGCCGTCTCGACGGCAATCCGCAGTCTGTTCTTTGAGGACGACGTATCGCTCCGTTATTGGGCTGTTCTTGATCCGCTGACCGAGGACCACGGTGAGGAAGGATTGCTGGCCCTCAATCACCCCCACATCCTCAAGATCATCTCCGACCACGATCAAGCAAAGCGGGCGGGCATGGTTCACCGCGATTTCAAGGTTCCACCTAGGATGAGCGGGGCGATCCAGCCGGATGTCTTGGTGTTCCCCTTCGACAGGCACGATTCCCCTGGCTGGTTGTCGATGAACCTCGGGCTGTGGTTCCTGATATCGCAGGGCTACCGAGAGATCAAGATTGCGGGGTGCGACTTGGACAACCCGAATGAGTATTGCCACGGATACCGAGAGAAACCCGTGACCAAACCCCGATGGCATGCATTCGATGATGCCTTCAAGTCCCTGGAGTACCTCACCAGCAGTGAAATCCTGAAGGACATGGGCGTGACATTCCGGAGTTGGAGTCCTGATTCTCGGATCAATGACCTGATGCCGCTAGTACCGGAAATGTGATGAGCGACCTTGAAGCCAGGCGGACCGCCGAACGATCCAAGTACCTACAACTGCAAGAGATCAGGCCAGAGTACGGCGCATCGTTTCACGGTCGTCCCTATGTGTCTAGGATTGTGAACTTGGAACCCCGGTGCGTCCTGGATTTCGGGTGCGGGCGGAACAACTTCATTGATTCACTGAGGGGGCACGGCATCTTTGGGGCCGGAATCGACTTTGCCTATCCGGAGGCCGACTTCCAATGCCCGATGCACGAAACCACGCTTGAGGACGGAGTCGCCGATGTGATCACTGCCTTCGACTCCTTGGAACACCTTCTTCCGGACGAGGTGGATCAGGTCTTGGGAGAGATGAAGCGAGTAGCGACTCCGTCATTCTCGTTTTTCTTCACGGTCTGTCCGTCGCCCAGCCGAATCACGGTGGACGGAGAGAACTTGCACCCCACGGTTCGTCCGCTACACTGGTGGGAACAACGGATACGGGAGGTCTTCGGGACCTCCGACACAAGAACTGAGGGCCACCTCATCTGGGGAACGGTCCGAAGCACGGAAGCGGGATGACCATCACGACACGGAACAACGGATTTCAGGCTGCGGTCCATCACCGCAACCGCAGGTTCAGGCGGCAGTTCCAGACACGAGAGGAGGCCGTCCGCTGGGAAGCGGAGGCTCGCCTGCTTCTGTTGGACGGTAAGGAGCCAAACATGCCAGTACTGACGCCTGACCCTGCTCTTCCCGCGACGCTGGGTGAACTGATTGAGTACACCTACGCGAACGAATGGGTTCACTGTAAGAGCGGTAAGGGTCTGTACCAGAACGCTTTGATGGTCTGCTCGATCCTCGGGCATGACACGCCACTGGCGTCCATTGGTCGAGCAGACATCGACGAACTGGTGCGGTCTCTGAACGATCAGGGGAACAAGACCTCCACCATCAACCGCAAGTTGGCCGCATTGTCCAAGGTCATGAGCACCGCTGAAAGTCTCGGTGTGGTCTCGTCGAAGCCCAAGATCAAGGCCCTTCGCGAGCCCGCTCACAGACTTCGGTGGTACACCAAGGACGAGTTGGTCGCCATGGAGCAAGCCGCCCCATCACGGTTTGGCGACTTCCTTCGTTTCCTGGCGGACACCGGTCTTCGTTTGTCCGAGGCGTTGAACCTGCATCATGAGGACATTGTGCAGGACTTGATCATCGTGCGTGACAGCAAGAACGGCACGTCGCGTTCGATCCCCACCACCCCTGCGGTAAGAGAGATCATCAGCAGGAACTGGGATTCCCATCCCACGCACCTGTGGGGCATGTTCACCAAGCACGGTGTCCGTTCCTGTTGGACTGCTACCAAGATTGCAGTCGGGCTTGGCGACGACCCGCACGCTGTCCTTCATACTTTCCGCCACACGTTCATTTCTCGCCTTGTGCAGGCTGGCGTGCCTATCTTGACTGTTCAGAAGTTGGCAGGCCACAAGACGATCGAAATGACGCTACGATATGCACACCTCGCACCCGACAATTTCACGGCTGCGATTGCGTCTATCTCCTGATCCGTTTCCGTGGGGGGCTGGGGAACTTCGGTTCCTCGGCCCCCTTTCTTGTCATGGATGACGAGTATGCAGAACGTGGTTCGGCATCGCCCCGGCGAGTCTGACATATCAGTACGTTTGACGCAGGATCGGAACCGCGCGCTTCGATTGACCTCGAAGAAGAACGCCGAGTTGGTTGCCGATGTCATCCACATGTTTGCGGTGCTTCGGGATCGCCCGCGAGTGCTGCACATTGGCGTGGGTATCTGGATTCTTGAGTACGTTCTGGACCCTGAACAGGGTCTTGTGATGTACGTCAACGATCCACGCAACTAGGGGGCAACCATGAAGCAGAGTGATCTTGAAGCAGAGATGCGGGACATGGGGATCAAGAGATACCGCGACAAGGTCCTGCGTACCCAGAAGTTTGAGATGGAGTCGCAGACTCCTGTGGGCAAGCGGCTACTGGAAGAGAGTGTCAGCCGGTTGGCTTCAGCGGTGAGAGGTTGGCTGTTGAGGGTCAACTCGAAAGCATCTCGGGGTGGATCTCGCCATTCGGCTTTGCCGTACATCGAGCAGTTGGAGCCTGAACTCGTGGCTGCCCTGACGGCCAGGACGGTCATTGACGCCATTTCAATCCACAAGAGACTGATCAAGACCGCACTCGATGTCGCCTCGGCTCTTGAGAATGAGTTGAGATGCCGCCGACTTGCGGAGGAGCATCCTGCGGTTTGGCGAAACACCAAGCAGTTCGTTCAGCACCAAACGGTAAGGAGTTCTCGGCTTCGACAGTTTCGGCGGGCCTGTGAACTGGTGAACTTGGAGTGGGATTCATGGCCTACGGCTGACAAGGTCAAAGTCGGAGTAGTCTTGGTGGAGTTGATGCACCAAGTCACCGGCATGATCGAGATCAAGACCCGCACAACGATTCTCGGAAAGCGAGAGACGTTTGTGCATGCAACTCCGGACACATTGGCCTGGCTAAAGACCGCCCACTACATGCAAGAAAGCGTGTGGCCCGTCTACTTTCCAATGATCCAGCGTCCTGCTGATTGGAAAGACATCTGGGTTGGTGGTTACTTGACCGACGCTGTCACGCAGCGGCCACTGATCAAAACCAGAGACCGCGATCATCTCAAAGACCTTCAAAACATTTGTCTGTCCAAGCCATTGACCGCCATCAATCATCTTCAGCGAGTTGAGTGGCGGTTGCACGAGGACGTGGTCGAGGTGTTTCGACACTGCTGGGAGCAAGATGTCCCGGTCGGTAACTTGCCGACACTGAATGGTCAGGCACTACCACCTAAGCCCATCGACATCGACACCAACAAAGAGGCATGCCGTCAGTGGCGAAAGGCTGCGGCTCGTGTTCACGCTGAGAACGATGCGAACACTAGCCGACGAGTTCAGGTCGGTCGGATTGCTTGGCTGACCAAGAAGTTTGAGGGGCAGTCCCTGTTCTTCCCTTGGTACATGGATTTTCGTTCACGCTACTACCCTCTTCCGTACTACCTTCAGCCGCAGGGAGCAGACTGGGCTCGCTCTCTTCTGCGCTTTGGCCGTGGCTGCCGCATGGACGATCCCATGGCAGTTCGGTGGGCGAAGATTCACGGAGCCAATTGCTTCGGATGGGACAAGGATTCATTTGACGAGCGGGTTGCGTGGGTTGATAACAACCACGACGAGATTGTTGCCATCGGTCGTGATCCCCTGTCGCACACTTCCCGCTGGTCGAATGTGGATTCTCCGTGGGCTTTCCTGGCCTTCTGTTCTGACTACGCGAAGTACGCGGAACTTGGCGGAGAGCACCAGTGGACGACGCCTATCTCGATTGACGGCTCAAGCAACGGCTTGCAGTTGTTCAGTCTTCTGATGCGTGATCCCGTTGGAGCCAAAGCAACGAACGTCCTCCCTTCGGACAAGCCGCAAGACATCTACAAACAAGTCGCTGACATTGCGACTGCGAGACTTGAGGTCATGGCTTCGGAGGGAAATGATGATGCCAAGCGATGGTTGGACTACGGCATCGACCGATCGTGTGCCAAGCGTCCGTGCATGGTTGTGCCGTACTCCGGAACACTGTTCTCCGTCCGCGAATACACACGCGACTGGCTGTGGGAACGGATGCGTTCCTCACCTAATACTCGAAGCCCCTTCGGAGACCAAGAGGTCTATCGCCCTTGTTCGGTCCTAGCCCAGGCCCTCTGGGATTCCATTGATGACGTAGTCGGTGAGGCCAAGAAGGCCATGGCGTGGCTCCAGGAGGTCTCGAACATTTGTGTGGATCATCAGGTTCCACTGCGATGGACCACGCCGGTCGGCTTCCTTTGCAAGCAAGGCTACGAGACCTACCAGAACAAGTCAGTCAAGACGATCGTCGGGGAGAAGATTCGTCAGCATCGAATCCGGGTTGGGCAGGGCAAACTGTCCAAAGTCAAGAACCGCAATGGGATCGTTCCCAACTGGGTCCACAGCCTGGACGCCGCGATTGGGATGGAATCGGTGTACCGATGCAGTCAGCAAGGCATCAACGAGGTGTCCACAATCCACGATGCCTACTCGACACTGCCGGTTCACATGGGTATGTTGCACCAGATGCTGCCGAATGTCGCAGTGGACCTGTTCTCCGAGGACCTGATGGGAGGATTCCTTCAAGGACTCAGCCCGTACCTTCCGAGAAACGTCAAACTCCCAGATCCCCCGGAGATGGGGACTCTGGATCTTCAGGCTGTTCGTAGCAGCCAGTATTTCTTCAACTGATCTAAGGAGATCAATCATGAACCGTTGGACCACCCCGATCGGAAAGGCCCGCTGGCCTCATCTGTCCGAGCCCGACACCAAGTTCGACGAAGATGGCTCGTACCACGTCGATCTGATCTTGGACGGCGAGGAGGCTGCCGATCTCGTCAGCCGACTGGAGGCCCTGTACAACGACGCATACGCTGGGTTCTGTCGAGAGAAGAAGAAGACGAACCTCAAGCAGTCGGACATGCCGTTCGCACCCGAGGAGGACGACGAAGGCCAGGCAACCGGCAACATGGTCTTCCGTTTCAAGATGCGAGCCAAGACCAAGAAGGGCATTGATCTTCGGCCCCTCCTTTTCGACGCCAAGATGAACCCCATGACCGAAGTCATCGGTGGCGGCAGTGACATCCGCGTCTCGTTCGACCCGTCCTGCTGGTTTGTTCCCGCTCTTGGTGTAGGAATGAGCCTGCGGCTTCGCGGCGTGCAGTGCGTCCGACTGGTCGAGTACCTCGGCGGTTCGGATCCTGAATCGCTTGGGTTCCAGGCAGAGGACGGCTTCGAGTCAAGTGCTACCGTCGGTTCTTCCGCATCCGAGCCAGACGATTCGTTTGATTCGTTTGATGACGGGGACGGGGACTTCTGATCGTCCGGTACATCTTCATCCCTCTCGCCCCGGTGCCCGCTAGCCGCCCGCGAGTGTCCCGTTGGGGCACATACTACGGCAAGCGGCACCAAGCCTTCCGCTCAGAGGCTTCAGCCTGTTTAGAACAAATGCGGGAACAGGGTTATCTCCCTGGAGTCCCTCTGAGCGGAAGGTTGGTGGTGATCCTCGCTTTTGAGATCGAGCGTCCGAAGACCACCAAGCGTGAAGTTCCGAATGGGGACGTAGACAACTACGCGAAACTGGTGTTGGATTGCTGCACCGGTTTCCTTTGGGAAGACGACACGCAGATCCAACTTCTGTCGTGTCAGAAAAACTGGGCCAAGGACAGGCCCGGCATCCATGTGTGGGTCAAGGAGATCACGGATGACAGAACGGACCAGCGATTTTCTGGGGCATGAGCCTTGTCCGAGTTGTGGTTCTAAGGACAACCTGGCTCGCTACAGCGACGGCCACGGCTTCTGCTTTGGTTGTAACTACTTCGATCCGGGGGACGGCGAGAAGGGTTCGACCAAGGCCACGATCAATCCTGCATTGATCAGCAGCACACCTCAAGCCCTGGAAAAGCGTGGCTTGCGGCAGGACACCTGCGCAAAGTACGGATATGGGGTTGGGACGTACCGCGGCAAGACCGTGCAGGTGGCGACCTACCGCGATCTCACGGGAAAGCCTGTAGCCCAGAAGATACGAACTCGGGACAAGCAGTTCTCAATCTTGGGTGAGGGTAGGGATCTTCCCCTCTACGGCATGCACCTCTGGGCCCCTAACGGCAAGATGGTTGTGGTGACCGAGGGCGAAATTGACGCGATGTCTGTCAGCCAGATACAGAACAACCGCTGGCCGGTGGTTTCTGTACCAAATGGTGCTCAGTCTGCGGCCAAGGCAGTGCAGCGGGCAATTCCCTGGCTTGAGACCTTCGAGACGGTCATCTTCCTGTTCGACATGGATGAGCCTGGAAAGAAGGCGGCGGTTGAGTGTGCCTCCTCGCTCGTCCCAGGCAAAGCCAAGATCGCCGTTATTCCCTTGAAGGACGCCAACGAGATGTTGGTTGCGGGCCGATCCAAGGAATTGATGTCGGCAATCTGGGACGCCAGGCCGTTTCGACCTGACGGTCTCGTCAAGGGAGAGGAACTCCATGACCGAGTCATGGAAGATGAGGTCAACGACAGCCTTCCCTATCCGTGGATGGATCTCAACGAAAAGACCATGGGTATCAGGAAGGGTGAGATCGTGACGCTGACTTCCGGAACGGGTCAGGGCAAGAGCAGTGTTTGTCGGACATGGCAACATCACCTGCTGAAACTCAACCAGACGATTGGGGTGGTGGCTCTAGAGGAAAGTGTGGTCAAGACTGCCCGAGCATTGATGGGAGTTGAGTTGAGATGCCCGCCTCAGAAGTGGAAAGAGTTCAGTGTCACCGCTGAAGACAAAGAGGCGGCTTTCAACGCCACACTGGGAACTGGTCGAGTGATCCTTTACGACCATTGGGGATCCCTTGATTCAGAGAATCTACTGAGCCGTATTCGTTACATGGTTCGAGGCATGGGATGCACGCATGTGTTCCTGGATCACCTCAGTATCGTTGTCAGCGGGATTGGTGATGGCGATGAACGACGACTAATTGACAACACCATGACTCGACTTCGGTCGCTGGTTGAAGAGTTGAAGTTCTCGCTGTTCGTTGTGTCTCATCTGTCTCGACCGATTGGTCAGGGACCTAGCCATGAGGAGGGAGCACCAACGGCTCTTCGCCAACTCCGAGGTTCTGGGGCTATTGGGCAGTTGAGCGACATTGTGATCGGTCTTGAGCGGAACCAACAGGATGAGGATGCTCGCGACATCACGCGGCTCCGTGTCCTGAAGAACCGTTGGACTGGGGAGACTGGCGTGTCATCTACGGTGCGGTACGACCGTGTGACTGGATTGCTCACTGAGACAGAATGGACCGACAATGCCGGAGCGACCGATTCGGATTTCAAGGGACCAGCACCCTTCTAGCCAACGCTATGAGCCCAAGGGCTTCATGACGTTCAGAGAACTACAGGAGGTATTGACCAAAGAGGACGGAACCAAACTGTCGAGGCAAGGAGTGTGCAAAGCCCATGACTTGCTGATGATGAAGTTGCGAAGATTGCTGATCGAAGATCCAATTATTCGCGAGTACCTGATCGAACACCGATTGATTACGGAAACGGAACTAGATGACGCCCACTTTTTTCGACATCGAAACGACGGCGATTGACGACTGGAACACGCTGGCGGGTCTGACAAAAATTCATTGTCTTGCCATTGAGCACAATGGCAATGTGCATCGACATCATGGCGAGGAGAGCATCAAGGATGGTCTTGAGTACCTGATGATGCAGGATCTCATTGTCGGGCACAACGCCATGAACTTCGACATTCCCGCCATCCAGCACCTATTCCCTGCGTGGCGTCCTCAGGGCATGGTCAGAGACACGAAGGTCCTGTCAAGACTTGCGTTTCCTGACCAACGCAATCAGGACTTTGCCATTTTCAAGGATCCCAACAAGAAGCGAAACATCGGCTCCTACAGCCTAAAGGCGTGGGGTGAACGATTGGGTGTCCTGAAGGGGGACTACAATCAGAGTGATAACGCCTGGGATGAATACTCCGACGAGATGATGGAGTACTGCGTTCAGGACGTAATGGTCACGAAGGCTCTCTATCACTTCTGCATGAATGTGCTCAAGGAGTGCGAAGATGCTATTGCGATCGAGCATCAATTTCACGCGATTCTGAGGCAGCAGGAACTGCGGGGCTTTGGGTTTTCCACAAACAACGCCGTCCAGTTGTATTGCGATCTCAAGAGCGAGCAGGAACAACTTCGCAACGAGTTGATTTCTTTAGTACCACCTCAAGCCGTCGAAGGTAAGTCACCGGCGTATTGGTACGTCGGAGACGATCCAAACACTTGCGATCACAAGTTCCGCACAAAGAAAGAAGCCTTGGAACGCGGATGGTCTTCCAGTGAAGTCAAGCGAGGACCTAATCGCGTGACCATGAGTCCATTCAATCCAGACAGCCGTGCCCAAATTGCTCGATACCTAAAGACGACAGGATGGACTCCGACAGAATTCACTCCCAACGGTCAGCCGAAGATTGACGAAACGACTCTTGCTGATGTTCCTGGAGTAGGGCAGAAGTTTTCGCATTATCTGATGTTGTCGAAGCGGATCGGTTTTCTTTCCGAGGGTGACTCAGCACTTTTGCGATACGAGCGACGTGGTCGTATCCACGGCGTCGTTCACCACATTGGGACCGCAACGAGCCGCTGCTCCCACACGTCGCCAAACATTGCTCAGGTCCCATCTTTGCGGTCGCCGTATGGGAAAGAGTTCCGTCGTTTGTTCATTCCTAGTCCTGGAATGTTGCTTTGTGGTATCGACGCCGCTGGACTAGAACTGCGATGCCTGGCTCATTATCTGCACCGATGGGACAACGGTGCTTATGTCGATCTCATCCTGAATGGTGACATCCACGAAGCCAACAGGGAGGCCGCAGGTATTGAGTCGAGAGATCAAGCGAAGATGTTTATCTACGCTCGAATCTATGGGGCCCGAGAAAAGTTGATCGCCGGAATCATCAAAGGTTCGGTCAAGGACGCCCGCAATGTCATGGCTCAGTTCGATGATCGCATGCCTGCTCTCAGCAAGTTGAACAAGGCAATCAAGCAAACCCTTCAGCACCGCAAGTACCTAGTTGGTCTTGACGGTCGTCGCGTGCCAGTCCGATCTCAGCACTCAGCACTCAACTTCCTTCTACAATCTGCGGGAGCAATCATCATGAAGCAGGCCACGGTGGATGCCCATTGCTTACTCCGCTGGGCCAAGATCCAGGCTCATCAGGTTGCTCACGTCCATGACGAAATGCAGTTTGAAGTACCCTTTGAGCAGGCCGAGGAGTGTGGTGAGGTTGTTGTCAAGGCTATCCGGAACGCCGCTACGCCCCTAGCGTTCCTGTGTCCGCTGGACGCCAAGTATTCTGTTGGTCGTAACTGGGCTGAAACCCATTGAGGAACCCGCATGTACCATCATCATTCCGTGGGGGCTACTTCCGAGTTCTCTGCGGCTGCTTGGTTCTCTTCACGGGGATTCGAGTTGTTCTGGCCTGTTGGCTCAACCGCGGGCAGCGTGGACTTCATCGCAAGCAAGGGCGGTCATCGCTACCGCGTTCAAGTCAAGACCGGGACCGAATGGGAGCGAGGGAATAAAAAGTACCTGCGAGTTTCCAATGGGGCCTCCGGTCATCGGAAGCAATACCGCAAGGACGACCTGGACGTGTTGTTCGTGGTCAGCCCTCGTGGCTGGATGTTGTGGATTCCGTTTGTAGATATACCAAAGCGGGCTGCATTCCACATTCGGCTCAACGACATCTACAAGCCTGAACAAAGAAAGTGGGATAAATGGATAGTGACCTGACCCTTGTTGGAACACCCGAACTTCTTCGGGAACTTCATCGCCGGTTTGATTCGCTGGTGTTTGTTGGGGCTGCCCAGCGAACTGTCAACGAAGACGGCATTGTTATGTCCTTCCGGGGCCCGCTTTACGCTTGTCTTGGGTTGGTTGAAGCAATGAAGATTTCGATGGTTCATGGAGAAGTCGATGACGACAGCACTCCTTGATGGCGACATGATGATCTATCAGGTCGCTTCGGCATGCGAAATGGCAATTGAATGGGATGAAGATCTTTGGACTTTGCACGGCGACTTTCGTCAAGCAAGTCAGATGCTTGAGGAGACCGCCAACCGGTGGATGGTCGAAGCCCAATGCAGCAGTCTTGTCGTGTGTCTTTCCGGAACCCGTGAAGACAACTGGCGTCGGTTGGTCTACCCACCGTACAAGCACAATCGGAAATCGAAGCGGAAGCCATTGCTGTACAAGCCCCTGTTTGATGCCTGCTTTCGGCTGTTTGAGACCCAGTTCATGGCTGCTTTTGAGGGTGACGACATGATCGGGTGGCTGTCTCGTAATGCTGTGATGGTCAGTGACGACAAAGACATGCAGAGCATTCCTGGGGTGCTTTATCAGCCAACGAACCAGAAGCGTCTGGAGATCACCACGGAGCAGGCAGATCGCCACCATTTGTTTCAAACACTGACAGGCGACTCGGTCGATGGGTATCCAGGATGTCCTGGTGTCGGTCCGGTGATGGCAAACCGTATTTTGGATGATTCATGCACCTGGGCTGCGGTAGTCCAGACGTACGAAAAGAAGGGGCTGACAGAAGACGATGCCTTGGCTCAGGCACGAGTGGCTCGGATCACCCGCCCCGATGAGATCGAGAATGGAGAGGTCGTCCTATGGCAGCCGGTATGAACCGCAACGCTTACTTGGCGTTTCATAAGTTGCTTTGTGAGGAAGCATTAGCACTGTCTACTCGAAAAAACCACGATTACTCGGGAGGCAAGGATGGAACTCACCCGTTCCAGAACTTCCAATTCGTGGAAATGATGAACATGGGGGTCACGACTGAGCAGGGGTTTTTGGTCCGTCTAGGTGACAAGATCAAGCGTTTGTCTGGCTTCTGCCGGACCGGGAAGTTCGAGGTCGCTGACGAGTCCTTCCGGGACACCTGTATTGATGTGATCAATTACATTTGCTTGCTGGCTGCCTATATGGAGCACAAGCGTCAACTAGATGGGGGTGTAGACAGTGACCCAGGTGATTGTCATATGGAAGGGTGTTGAATCCTATGGACAGCGATGACGCATTTCCTGCGGTGTCGAAGGCCCTGCTGGCGGCATTGAATGAGCGTTTTCCAGTTCAATGCCCCAATCTTTCGGACACGGAACGCATGGTGTGGTTCAAGGCCGGTCAGCGGCAAGTTGTAGATTTCTTGTTTGAACAACTCAGACGCCAGGAGGCGTCTATTCTGGAGGGTTAGTCACATGTTCGGTGAATGGCTTTGGATCCCCCTTCTGATTGCAGCCGTCGGCTCTTCAGTCAACACGGCCCATCAGACCAACATGGCAAAGAAGGAAGCCCGCACGCAGCAGTTGGCTCAGGAAAAGGCCCTTGAACAGCAGGCCAAGGAAGCCGAAGAAATGGTCGCTGCGGCTCGGGCCCCAAAGGCTCCCAAGCAGCAGACCATGAAGAGCCAGGCGGTTCCGGAATATTCTGCCCAGTCCAGCATGGAGGATCTCTCCATCCGCAAGCGTCGAGGCAAGAGTGCCCTTCGAGTGCCCAAGACGGGTGCTGGCATCCGCATCCCTTCTTGAGGTGACCTATGGAATACGGCTCCGCTCAGGGCATGTACGCCCGCCTGGAAAGTGAACGCCATACGATCCTGGAGCGGGCCCGTGACGCATCTCGCTTGACCATTCCCACTCTTGTGGTGGATGAGGGTCACACAGCGACCAATCGCCTCCCGACCCCCTACCAATCGGTGGGGGCAAGGGGGGTCAATAACATGGCTTCGGCCCTCTTGCTCAGTCTGTTGCCGCCCAACACGCCGTTCTTTCGGTTGGTCATTGACCAAGCCGCCATGAACGAGATTGAGGGAGAGGCCAACGGAGCCGAGATCCGAACCCAGTTTGACATGTCGCTTGCCAAGATTGAGCGTTCAGTAGCCCAAGAGATTGAGACTAGGGCCTACCGCGTCTCGGTGTTTGAAGCCCTTCGGCAACTGATTGTGGCTGGCAACGTGCTCATCCATCTCACCGATGAGGGGAGCATGCGGGTCATTCCGTTGACACGCTATGTCGTCAAGCGGGATGCCATGGGCAACCTGAAGACGGTCATTGTCAAAGAGACGATGTCGATCGAGTCCCTGCCTGAAGATGCCCAAGCGATCGTGGCGTCTCAGGGCGACCCCATGAACAGTCAATCCGTTGACCTGTACACCTGCTTGAAGGCAATTCCGGGAGGAGGGTTCTTCATCCATCAGGAGGTTGCAGGGACTCTTGTACCGGACTCGGTTGGACAGGTCAATGAAGAAGACAATCCATTCATTGTCCTTCGGATGAACCGAGTAGATGGTGAAGACTACGGTCGCGGATACGTTGAGCAGTACATTGGTGACCTCAAGTCCCTTGAAGGGCTGATGCAATCAATTGTGGAAGGCTCGGCGGCTGCGGCCAAGGTGTTGTTCCTGGTAGCCCCGAACGGCACTACCCGCATTCGTAAACTGGCGGAGGCTCCTAATGGTGGCATCGTGGAAGGTTCGGCGAATGACGTGTCTGTTCTGCAACTCAACAAGCAGGCTGACTTCGCCACTGCTTATCAGGTTGTATCCACGCTACAGGACCGTCTTTCGTATGCGTTCCTCCTGACGGACAACGCCATCAGAAATGCGGAACGGGTCACCGCAGCCGAAGTACGCCTTGTCACTCAAAGCATTGAAAGGCAACTTGGCGGTATCTACAGCGTTCTGAGTCAGGAGTTTCAACTCCCTCTTGTCAACAAGATCATGACGATCATGGCACGATCCAAGCGTCTTCCGAAGTTGCCTAATGATCTGGTTCACCCTGCAATTGTCACAGGCGTAGAGGCACTTGGACGTGGAAACGATCTCAACAAGATGGACGAGTTCTTGCTTGGCGTTGGTCAATTGCTTGGACCGGAAGTGCTGGGCCAATACGTCAACCTTCGCGAGTACATGGATCGCCGAGCGACTGCTCTGGGTATTGACTCTGATGGCCTAATCAAGAGTGAAGAGCAGATGCAGCAAGAACAACAGCAAGCACAACAGCAGGCCCAGATGCAATCAGCGATGATGGCGATGGGGCCCGCAATGGCCCAGGCGGGCATGTCCCCGCCGCAAATGTAGGTGAAACATGGATAGTGTCCAAGTGCAAGGCCACATCGCAGGACCAGAAGGTCCTAATGACCAAATTGAACAGGAAACTGTTCAGGATGACTTTCAAGTTCCCGAAAAGTTCCTCAGCCCCGACGGCCAAGTAGATATCAGATCGCTTGTGAACTCCTACACGGAACTGGAGCGGGCTCATTCTCAGCCTACTCAACAGCAGGCAACTGACCCCGCTAGTAACGGGGTGATGACGCCGGACGATTACGCATCCATCATGAGTGCAATCGACACGAGCGGTGACTTGTCCGCAGAGCAGTACGAAGCGTTTGCCTCCAAGGGCCTGTCGCAAGATTTCATGGAGTCGTTTGTCAAGGGACAGAAGGCTTTCATGGCTCAGACGCGGGCTGAGGTGTACGGATCGGTTGGTGGTGAACGTGCCTACAACGAGATGATTGAATGGGCTGCCGAGAACCTGACGGCAGACGAGGTTTCTGCTTACGACGCTGCCATGATGAGTGGCGACATGGGGCAGATCAAGTTGCACATGCAGGGCTTGCATGCTCGTTTTACACAAGCGACAAACAGGCCGCGGATGTTGGCCGGTAATGTGTCTCAGAGCAACGCGGCAGGTGCATTCCAGTCGTGGGCTCAAGTCACTCAAGCGATGAAAGACCCTCGCTACCAGGCGGACCCCGCGTATCGAAAGACTATTGAACAACGACTCGCAGTGACCAAGAACCTTCAGTAGGAGCAACTATGGAACCTAAGCCCGGATACAAGACCACCGAGTTCTGGCTCGCGTTTGCCGCCGTCATGCTTGGAGCCTTCGTGGCTTCCGGTGTAGTTCCTCTTGAAGGAACCGGATCGCAGATCGTCGGCCTGATCCAGTCGGCTCTGGTTGCCCTTGGCTACACCGGTGCCCGCCTGACCCTGAAGAACAGCGGATCTACGGGAGGCTGACATGCCCCAGGTTGGATCAAAGCACTACCCGTACACCATTGCTGGTCAGAAGGCGGCGGCTGCTGAAGCCAAGAAGACCGGCAAGAAGGTCAAGAAGAAGAAGGGCAAGAAGTAATGTCTGATGTTCCCGTTCAAGACATCACCCTGTATCAATCCTCAACTTTCGAGATGCAGGTGATCTATGAGGACGCGGACGGGAATGCCATTACCAACTTGTCCAATGTTCAGATGCAGATCAAGACGCTGAAGACTGATGCCTTTGCGGCTCGAATTCTTGGACTGAACAATGGATCGGGAATAACGCTCACTGCCGCAACCGGCACTATCGACATCAAGATCACGGACGAACAGACGGAGGCGATGACGCCCGGTTCTGCGTGGTATGACTTGATCGTCGAGAACACCTCAGGAGACCGGTACGTCCTGTTGCAGGGTACGGTGACCATCGAGCAAGGGGTCACTTCATGGCAGAGTTAGTAGTCGTCAAGGTCCGACCGATCGTCAGGACTGTCAAGGTCCGCCCGATCGTCCGGTCCGTCAAAGTCGCTACCGGCCTCCGTGGCCCCCAGGGTTCAACAGGAGCCACGGGGGCCACGGGTGCTACCGGGCCTCAGGGTCCACAGGGCGACACCGGCCCACAGGGCGACACGGGGCCTCAGGGGCCTCAGGGCGTGGTTGGGCCTCAGGGGCCTGCCGGGCAGGGGGTGGCTCCTGGAGGGACGACTGGGCAGGTTCTGGTCAAGCAGAGCGGTGCTGACTACGTCACCGAATGGGCGGACTCCAACGACCACACCCATCCGGCCTCCGACCTTGTGTCAGGCAGCCTCAGCATCGACCTGACCCCGAGTGCTGACCTGACCTACAGCATCGGCACGGAAGACTTCCGCTGGGCCGACATCCACGGCGACCTCGACGGTGCGGTGACGTTTCGAGCGAAGAACGACAGCGGTGGCGTGCTGACGGTCGGCGACATCGTCTACATCAAAGGCGTGTCCGGATCGACCCCGACCGTCGATCTTGCGGACTGCTCTGACCCGGCGAAGATGCCTGCGTTCGGTATGGTGCGAGATGCCAGCGTCAACAACGGGGCTGAAACGCACATTGCCACGCTCGGCAGCGTCGAGGCCGTTGACGTTCCCTCTGGCACCTACACGCTCGGCTCCAACGTCTACGTCGGGACGGCTGGAACCTTCACCGACTCACCCCCCACCGGCGAAGGCAACCTCATCCAGAACATTGGGTGGGTTGCTCGCGTCAACCCCGGAGGCGGCCCCGCTGGAATCATCAAGGTCGGCGGTGCTGGCCGTACCAACGCAGTTCCGAACCTCAACCAAGACAAGATCTTCCTTGGCAACGCCAGCAATCAGGCGGCGTCAACTGCTCTCAGCAGCATCAACCTGTCCAAGTTCAACAACGACTTGGTCTTGGCAAGCACGGACTGGAAGTTCCCACCGGACAATGGGACCGTCCTCCGCTTCTTTGATGACATGCTTGGGGCAACTGGACGCAACTCTAAGTCAACCGCCCCGTTTTATGGAATCGGAACATCAGGCTCGTACTGGCAAGACGCTTATGGCGTCAGTCCGGGGGGGACAGGAGTTATTAGGGCGTATAACAACGCAAGTGCTTACGCTCGTTCCACGATCATTGGAGTGCAGGTTTACGATTGGTCTGCTCCTGATGATACTGAGTGGTTGTTTGAGGGCCGGTTCTACTTTGATTTCAATGCTTCGACTCCGAATGCATCTGTAGCCTTTGGTGCATTCTGCCCAAAGACAGATCATTCGGATGCCACAACAGAACAAGGCTTTGGATATGGAGATACTGCCAAGGCAGGTATCTACTGGGCCAAGGCTAACACATACTGGAAGACGTACCATTACGATGTTGAGGGCACAAACAATGGTACAACCGAAGCGGACCTGACTTCTTACGCTGGTGCAGAAGACACTTGGGTTCGCATTGGAACCAGAGCCTACAAAGACACCATCTTCTCAGTGCCCACTTGGGTTATTGAGTCATATATTGATGGTACGCTCGTCGCAACTCAATACCTGACTTCGGGTACTGAAGCCCCGGTGTTCTATTGCAACATCTACAACAGTGGCAACGCATACGTCAACTCGATGTATGTCGATTGGGTTCAGTTTCAATACACGCGGCCCGATGCCGTGACACGCCTTGATTTGGATACTCTCTGATGGCTAGCACCACCGTCCAGTACCAGAAGTCGCTCACCTCGCTTGCCGTGATTGAGGGGGCTATTACCGAACTTGCTACTACATTCACCGATGTCCAGCAGCGGACCTCCGTCGATGACGCGATGATCGACGCCCTCGTCGCTGCGGCCAACGGTCTCGCCGCAAGTGCGACTGCCCTCAAGGCGATCAACTACACCCCGCCGGCGTGATGATCTGTCGGTCAGAAGACCTGCCGCACAGCGGTTTGTCACAAGGGCGATTCAAAGTCCGACTTTGAATCGCCCTAGTTTCTCGTTCGAGAAAGAGTGGAGAATCAG
>Ga0099848_1000574_pt1 | contig 17349 bp, 16 predicted proteins | sample CB_VirMetaG_3_FD_78179 | JGI IMG/M metagenome (GOLD analysis project Ga0099848, IMG submission 78179) | Freshwater to marine saline gradient viral communities from Chesapeake Bay - CB_1508_1S Viral MetaG | ecosystem: Environmental > Aquatic > Marine > Coastal | place: USA: Chesapeake Bay...
ACCTCACGAACGATTACGGAAGGACTTACGGAAAAAGCCATATTATTCTCCTTTAATATTATCTATTTAAACTTAAGTTTGTTTTTAGTTATCACTGTTTTATTTATAAAATCTAAAGGTTTATATTTCCCAGGCTCTCCTGACGGCTTCAAATCCGTCTTCATCTGGTAAATCTTCTCCCGTATCAATAAAACCAAAAGGTAGCAACTCTTCTTCGATTTGCTCTTCGGTCTTTTGCCTAAGCTTCAATAGTGTATTTATGTCAGTTAAATCTTTGAAAAATGATTGGTCTGTTAGCCAAGCAAAAATTACGAGATTCATTACCAAGTCGTCATGTGATCCAGATTCGGCTTCGTAGGAAGACCCCTTTTTCGAAAAGCGTGATAACTCCTGTATTGTGTTATAGTCTCTTATAAGAAGTTGATTTTGTTCAATCAACATTTTTAATATAGTACAACCAATGGATTTTACACTCTTGGTTGTGCGAATTCCATTATCTACTCTTTTTCCAAATCCGCTTGAGATTCTTTTTCCGGTTCTACCAGCGTTTTCAGTATAAAGAAGATTCTCATAACCATAGTCCATTAGGAGTACGTCAGAAACTTGTTCTCCAATGTCGTTAATCTCTATTAGTACAGCGCTCTCATTGTACATTAATCCTATTCTATATATAACTGATGCGAAATCGACCGGACTAACCATGTTATCTCTAAAAGTACACACTTGCTTATAAGGCATTTTCGTGATGTCGATAACGTTAAATGTCGAGTAATCTAGTCCTTTTCCTCGAGAAACGTCAACTGTCATTACGTAAGTATGATTTTCTTTTGCTCTTTCATACTGAGTTAGACCTTCGCCCTGTGCGATAGGTCTAGAATAAGCTAGCTCTTTGAGTTTCGAGCCGTCGATAAGAGTACCCGAGCTACCTAAGAACTGACAGCAATATTCTTGGTTAAACTTTTCTTCATCAAAGTCAAGCGCTTCGAGCGTTTCTTGTTTCCACTTCTCATCACGACCGGGCACGTCATACCACATGACCTTTACATATTCGTAACCGTTAGTACCTTCTTCAGCACCTTTACAAGTTTTCCAGAAATGGTTTAGACCATTAGGTGTAGAAGTCATTAACAACTTAGTACTTTCACCAGATGAGATGGTAGGATATACCGAAGCGAAGAACTCGTCGTAACCTTCGATAAAAGCGACCTCATCGAGATATAGAAACGAAATCGATTTACCACGAATAGCGCTAGAAGTCGTAGTACCTGCATAAATCTTACAACCATTTTCTAGAGTAATGTTACCTTTGTTCCATTCTTCGATTCCCTGTTGAAGCCACTTAGGAAGCGCTTCATAAGCAATCTTGATTCTATCGAGAACTTCTCTAGCTGAGTCTCCTTTGTTCGCGAGAATAGCTACAGTCTTATGTTCGTTGAAGAGGATGTAATGAAGAATAACCGCAGTCGCTGTTGTCGTCTTACCACTCTGTCTAGCCGTTAATACAGCAACACGTCTGCTCTTTGTAATTTTTTTAGCGATATCTTTTTGATAATCATACATGGCGAGAGGAACGAATCCCTTGTCGACGTGTACAATCTTAATGTATCTTTCGGCGAAATAGATCGGATCCTGAGCGCACTTCATATACTCCTTAATTTGTTCTGGAGTATATTCTATTTGCTCATTAGATCTTTTAAGATACGTATTTCCTAAATAGCCGTTACTCATTTTCGCCTTTTATCATCTTAAGTAGGTCTGCAGTAGACACTATTAAGTTGTTATTAGTAACATTAGTTTCTGTTTTATGTTCTTCTTTAGCGTAGCGCTTCTTAGTGGACATCTCAACATAATCTTTGTTGGCATCAAGAAGAGTCTTCATTAAAGTAGAAACGACTTCAAAAGCTCGTGGTGATTCTGATTGTTTAGCGATCTCAACCATTTCTTTAACTGCATCATCGCCGAGATTAATAATATTCTCAATATTCTTCTTAGCGAGCTCGATGTCTTTTAAATTCTCTTCGGCTTCTAGAGCTTGAATTGCGGGCAAATTAGTTTGATCAGTATCGAATGAGTTAGCAGGAAGTTGTGTTTGCATTTTATCTTTAGTATCTTCTATTACTTCTTCCATAGGTCTAAGACCTAGGCTACTCAATATCTTTTCTTCACTCATAATAATTATCTCCTTGAGTGATCATTAGTAATGTAAATCATAAAGTAAGACTGATGAGGTTTTAACTCGCGTACAGTTTTATCTTGCCAAATGGTATGTTGAACTAAACGTTGATCTCCCATGCATCTTATTAGACTACGAGGGCTCTCTTTAAACTTTTTAAGTACCGTGTCTCTGAATTCAATAAATTTTTCTACCGAATCACTATTAGCTTGAGTATGAATCTCTACAGCTATGTGTTTAACGTTATTCATCAAATAATCTAAGTTTTCTTTATTCAGTATATCGTACTCGCTGCCTTCTATATCTATTTTAAGATAATCGATATACGGAATGTTATATTCTTGAACAAACTGTTTAAACGTCATGTGATCTACTTCGTCTAAACTTAGTTTGTCTTTGTAAGTTATATAAACACCTTCTGCACTGGAAGATCCTATGATACAGTTTACGGGATAGACTTTTGGATCAGGTTCATTCATCATATATTCAGACACATTTCTTATAGCAGTCTTGAGTAGCTCTCTATTTCCTTCGACCATATAGACTTTAGATGCTCCTCTATCTAAAGCGTGTGCTGACATCATTCCTACACATGCGCCAAGATCTACTACAACATCACCTGGCTGAACAGAGTACCACCAATCATAGTCTTTTCTTACGAAGAACTCATTATAGAATGCAGCTGCCATTTCGAGAACCACACCGTCTGTTTTCATTATTTGCCGTAGAGCTTTACTTCTATTTTTCATTATTTAAAATCCTTTGTCTCAAATCACTACTGCTAAATCTATGATCTCGCTTATTAAAATATAAGTCAATGTCACGCCTGCGACATATATCCTTTCCTGTAAAATCTTTGTCTCGATATTCTTCGCCTAGTATTCTTACGTGGATCGTGTATAGCTCTAAAATATCTTCTAAGTCTCGCTCAGTCGAATAAGGAATAATCTCGTCGACGTAGCTAACTGCTTTCAGCTGAGTGTATCTTTCTACGATAGTTTGTACGGGTGGATTTTTCTCTGGCCTATCACGACTAGGGTCCATCTGCAATCCACAAATTAAATAGTCACATTGAGACTTTGCTTCTCTTAGCATTTGGATGTGGCCGGCATGAAGCAAGTCAAATGTACTACATGTAAAACCAATTATCATATCTTATATCCATTATTTAGCCTGTAGGAGCAGTATTAGCAAACTCCTCTGCATAATCCCAATTGTCGTCAAATTCAACTAAACTATAGTCTATACTTAATTCTCTGTCAGTCGTAGGTTCGTTGTTAGCGGTTAATCCAGGTGTGACCGAATAAAACTCTTCGAATGGAGCGTTAGTAGCAGTGTCTGTAGCGTAACGAACATCGACAAACTTGATAATACTCTTAGATTTCTCTGGCCCAAAGAACCAAGCTTTCATTGTGAAAGTCAGCGTATATAGTATGCTTCGTCTTTCTTCAAAACTTCCCTCATACAGTTCATCCATTGACACTCCGTTCAATATCAGAGGAATGTCAATAGGTTCTAACCCTGGAATTAATCTTACTGTGCTGGTGAAGTCTGGATTGAAGAACGGAATGATTTGTTCTAGTAACTTAACAGCATCTTCTTGATACTTAGCCATGATATAAAGAGAGAAGTCTAAGTTATAAGGTGTTCCTGCATACACAAATTTGCGGCCGGCTATAGATTCGTCTACGACAGTTTTTCTTATCTTAGTGATAGGAGAAATCTTGCGCTCGCCATCATAAGCCATGTTAGTGATTTCAAATGACATACGAGGAAGATTAATGGCTGACTTCGTCTTAAAGTCTGGATTCTGATCTATTCTCGAAAGAATCTTTTGATAAGGAGCATAAGAGATAGGTACAATCATTCGCTGCTGAAGCACTTGATTGTTATCAATTCGTTCGACAGTCAACTGATTGAAGTACGTGCCGAATAATGCTACATACTTACGTGTCGTTTGATTGTAGAAATAATTTGCTATTGCCATTAGGAATCACTTATGTTTATGTTTTCGCTGAATGGATCTGTTTCAGAGAAGTCAAGTATGTTGTCTCCCTCTGTTTCAAATACGTAGTTTCTTGCAAGATTGTCAGCACCGTCAGTAACACCGAATTGATCGCCTGCTGTATTCGCAAGAGCTTGAAGCGTAACTGTGTTACTCGTATCGATAGTATCAAAGTACGTATCGATAGGCTCGCGACCAGTCTGGAATCTTTGTCCGCTGTACTCAACAAGTTCGCATCTCATGTCATAAGTCTGAAGCGTGCCGGTCTGATAGAAGATACCTTCATGCTCAACAAACTTAATCTCGTACATCTTTTCACTTAGAGGAAAATAGATTAAATCACCTTCTCGTGGACGAATCATATCAGCAACTTCTCTAGTAACGAAGCGCTCGAATGTACGATTTGCTACAGTGAAAGTTATTGTGTCGCGAATTTGTAGACCGAACTTAGAAAGGAAATCACCCTCGCCCTCAAAGCCATCAACGTTCTTAACGTAGGCTTCAAACTCAAAGGTTTCGTCATAGAGTGGAAGATCGTCTTCGTTGAATACTCTATCGAGACCACCAAACGAACGCTTGATGTAGATAATGTCTACACCATACATTCTAATTGATTCAATAACTAGATCCTCGATGAGTTGTTGCTCATTGAAGTTAGAGTAATTATTGAAGAAGACGTTGGTAGCCATGATTAATGATTATCCAATAAAGTTGTAGGTAAGAGGCTGATACGCACGTATCGCTTCTTCTTCCATCGTTTTTCTTTCTTCTCTTGCCTCTTGTAATATTTGCTCACCATTAAATTGAACACCACCGACGAGTTGCATGTTCGTAAACTTGGTAAGGTTCAAACCCCATTGTTCGCGTACTAGAACAGTAGCATAGTTCTGTAACCAGCGATCACCCCACACGTCAGAGTATGTGCTAGGATCAATAACGTCGTATGCTTCGACGATGATGTATTCGCCTGGAACTAAGAAATTCTTTTCGACGTCAATATAGAGACGATTAACATGTTTGTTATATCGTATCATAGGTTTGCCCACGAGAATCTCTTGTAGAAACTCAAGATGAGACATAGCCATGTAGTAGTTCTGAACGTTATAACCGGTGATGTCTTCGAGATTGTTCAATACGAATTGATATTGAACATTGAAGATGCCTGAGCCAGTAGATAAGTTTGTTGTAAGAGGAAAAATACCAGAAATACCAAGCAGGCCTGCCGGAAGATCGATGTATCCATTAGTTTTATCAGTTTCTGTAATTTGGTGTTTTAAATAGACGAGCTGGCTACCATTGTAGTGATAATCACGCCAAAACGAAACCGCTTCATCAATACGATCTTCAACCTGTTCATCGGCAACATTAATTTCGATTACAGGCGCACCAATCTTACGAAGAATGTAATCCTTGAATTGTTCTCTTGTTGTTGGCTGTGCCATATCTTTTTCCTAGTTATTTAATAACTATTTATCTTATCGGTTTATGATCCAGTATGTTCTGCTTCTAGAGTAATGATCGATGTTGCTATGACTGCTTGAGTAGAAGCGAGTCTTATTGATAGAGAACCTTCGTCAGAAACGACGTCGTTATCAGCATCAACAATCCAAGTACGATTAGTGCCCAAATTTAACCACACATTATCAGGAGAGGTTCCGTCCTGAAAATCAATTTTAATATCATAATCGGATGCAGATCCACTGTTTAACCAAGTTCCTTGAGAACCGCTAGTAAAGCTTGCTCCTCCAGATCCGACTGATTGATCATACACATACCAGTCTCCGTCGCTATGAACGGTTAACGTTGTTCTAGCATAGCCTCCTGCGCCAGAAGCATTAGTTGAAAATGTGCCGGAAGGTGCAGTTACTAATGATGATCCTCCACCTTGATTCCCCATAATTCCAGCGATAATTTGAAAAGTATGTGATAGTGCCATTATGCTAATCCCGTCCATTCGAAGTCGTAATAACCCGTTGCTAGAATGTTACTGCCACCTGAATCACTGGCAATTTCAATTTTAACAACAGTATGTTCAGTTGCGTAATCAAGAGTTGGTGTTGTATCAATAACCATAAAAGATCTACCTGAACTTAATGCAAGCCAAGTATTAAGCGGCTGTGCATCTCCAGCACTTCCTGTCCCAGGAGCAGTTGTTGAAATTTGTGTACATCTTATGTAGTATGTTTGACTTGGAGTAACATTACACCAATTACCAAAGGATGTGTTACCATTTCCACTAGTTCCACTTGCTTGTGTTATAGATCCGTCCGTATAAAAAGTTAATCCGCAACGCGCATAATCGTTAAAAGAAACAACTAAACCAACTGCAGTAGGTGATCCTGAAGTACCTGAAAGCGTGATTGTTTCAGAAGGTGCTGCGCCTGTTTCATATCCTAAAGCAGTTCCGCGAACTGTTGTACCGTCTATACACTGTAATGCAATTTGCCAATACCGAGCGTCACCCCACGTAGGTGCTGTTCCGCCATTCCATTTAATATTTGAAGAAAAAGTTGGGGTATGTCCGCTAGAAGAAGTATCAAGAAGTAGCATTGCAGAACGACCTGCAGATTTATTACTTTCAGTAAAAGTTACGTTACCCGTCATAGACAGGCCCATCATAGGAGTAGCAAAGTCTATAGCAGTTGTAATTATACTTATAGGAGTGTAAAAGTTTCCATAGGTTCCATTTGCGCCAGTAATATTTTGAAGTACGCGAGAGTTATCAATTACTTCCGTACCTGATATTTTAATCGCCATAACAACACTCCTTAGGCATCAAAGCCAACGGCAGCTGCTCTGACAACAGTACTATCCCAACAGACAAAACAAATTTCCCAATATCTATGATCTGCCCAAGTAGGCGCAGTGCCGCCGCCAGGCCATTTAACATTTGCGGAAAATGTTGGAGTATGAGGAGTTGTGTTTGTATCTAAAAGCAATACAGCAGTTTTTCCTGCGGCTTTGTTGCTTTCAGAAAATGTTACGTTGCCTGACATGGTTAATGTCATTAAAGGCGTATTGAAATTGACTACCGTTGTGATCGTAGTTGCAGCTGCATGGAAATTACTGTAAGTTCCGTTCGCGCCTGTGATGTTTTGTAACACGCGGGAATTATCAATAACCTCTGTGGTATTGATTTTGATAGCCATCGTCGTTCTCCTTTTGAACTATTAGCTTTACTTTATTTATACTAATCTCGTCTTTCGATATCGTCTTCTGTAAGGTTATTTCCTAGCCAGACTTCGATAACCTTTGCATCACCGCTGCCGACGTTAGTCGCTTTATGCCAAGTTCTTTTGGGAATGTCGATACTCTCACCTGCGCTATATGATCTCCATGCCTTTTCGCCAGTTTCATATTCTAAAATCATATGAATCTTACCGCTTACGACGTGCCAGTGTTCTGATCGTTCGAAGTGGCGTTGATCGCTCAAAGACTTACCTTCTTCGAAAGAGAGCTCTTTAACAGCCCAACCTGGTTGAGTGTCGAGAACTTTATACGTTCCCCACTTGCGCTGAACAGTCGGCTGACTCCATTCTTTAAGAATCCAAGAGCTGGAATTCTTTTTATCTTCTCCACCGACGCCGAACACAAATTCAACATCATCGAATACCATCTCTGGAATATTATCCTTAGTGCGATCGCCTCCATTAGCGAAAATGATTCGATCAGTAGGATATTTCGCTTTAACTCGGCTAATAGCGTCAATAGCAGAACCATCGTCATCATTAAAAGAAATGACTTCGTCTACGCATCCTAGACCTTCAACGATAGCAGCGCGCTCATTCCACGGCATAAAAGCTCGACCTTTTTTTCGAACTAGCCACTCATCTGAGTTTACGCCGACAACAAGCCTTGTTCCTTCTTGTGCAGCTGATTTTAAATATGAGATATGCCCACTGTGAATAGGATCAAATCCACCCGTTACAATTACTGTTATCATAATATTTTTTCATTCTCCTCGTTCAATTCTTCCATAAAATATTCCCAGACAAAGTTTATATCTTTCTTGCTTCTCATTGCCGGATTAATTTCAACGACGTCAGGATGTACATACCAATCTTCATAAGAACATAGTTCAGTGAAAGCTACATCATTGACTAATAACACATATCCGTGCTTTTTCATGATAGCTCGAGCTTCATCGCGAATTTCTGTACCGAGTCGATAGCAATCATGCTCAAAAGTAACAACACCAAATTTATGAGTAGATAGCGGAAGTTTCTTTAATACTTCAATAGAAGCTTCGTCACAATCAATTTGTAAGTAATCAACAATAGGATCTACACAATGTTTCTCGAACATATCTTGATAGCCGATTTCTTTAGCATCTGCGCAGATAACGGTGTTGTGTCTATTTTCTTTGAAGTTACAACACAAAGCGGGATTATTATCGATAGAGATTCCTCGCCAACCGAATTCGGTTTCAAGTAGTGCGGTGTTGTTATGAACGAAAGGATCTCCAGAACCGATCTCTAAATATGTACCATTCTTCTTACCGTTAAAAACTGCTAACACAAAAAGATCTTGGTAGTGCTTTGAATAATTTTCGTGCACGCGCTCGAGACCTGGAAATAGGAACTTGAATCTATTAAAGTCTTCAGATGTATAAGGAATAGTATCAGGATAATATGCGTTGTTTAGCAGTCTATCAATTTTCAGTTTATATTCTTCATTCTGAATAGTTCTGAACTTAAGGTCGAACAGTGCGTGCTTGCCTTCTTGCGTTCCAGTGATGTACCACTTAGCGATTGCTTCCATACATGCAAGAGCTTTTCTTCCAGGATAACCAACATCGAGATCTAGATCGTCTTGTTTACCATTTAAACCTACTCTAGAATATAGCAACACTTGTTTCCACGCACTGCTAACTTCATAATGTTTAGCTAGAAAATAATATGCTTCTGGACGATCTGGCATAAGAGCAGCAGCATCTAGAAGCGCACCTTCTACTGTATATCTGCGGTTGCCTTGACGATCATAGCACAGCGCAATACCAAGAACTGATTTATATTGTAGTAGCTTATCTTTAGAGAGGTCGGCGGCTTTTAAGTAAAGGGAAACCGCCATTGCTCCTTGACCTAGTCTATCATATTCTTTCGCTAGGTCAAAAATTTTTTGAGGGTTTTTAGGATCTAGTACTTGATCATTCAGTAGTTTTTGTAACATAATTTAGCCCCTTGCCACAAAGTCAAAGAAAACAGTCTCAGGCATCTTCAATATAAAGGTACCGTTGTCTTGATAGCCGAAAGCGATAAGTACGTTGCCATCAAGGAAAGTAAGTCCTGTAGCGAACTCGATATTGTACTCGTATCCTGTGGTGTGATCGATCTGTGTACCGAGGAAATGAAAGTCTTTAGTATATCTAATGATGTTCCAATCTTCATCCCATACGACAACACGATGATTATAGTGACCGTCCTTACGATGGAAAACATCTTTCAACAAATCGACTTCATGTGTAAACGCGAGATGGCGCCCTTGACCGATAGGAACGACTTGTGTTCCACCTCGAAGATCTCGACCGAAAACATTCATAAATTTAGTTTCGTCGAGGTGAGTAGTAGTAGTAGTACGAGTTTCAATATCGTATTTTACGACTTCGGTAGGATTGCACCATTTAACAAAGTGCCATGGCATATCAATAATCGGCATCCAATTCTTTTCGCAATAGGTAGCATCATCTCCTGGTGCAGGGATAGGATTACGAGATACTTCTTGCCACTCACCATCAATGAATTCAATCTCACACATTTCCATTCGACCTTTTCCTTGATCGTCATAACAATCACGACGAACACCACAAAGGAATAATCGATTATCCCAACAGAACAACCGGCCATCTTCTAGTCCGATGAAGTTCCATATAGGATCGGTGTCAAGATTCATTTTGATACGACCGGCGCTCAACACATTCATATTACCATCAAGCTCACACATGATGTTGTGAGTGCGAAGAGTAACATCGTTTTCTGGGTGAATGTATTGAAGAGGTCCCCAAACGTGTGGAAACTTCTTACCTTCTGAATGATAGAGCGTATAGTTTACGTGGCGAACGTTAAGAAGAATCCTTCCTTCATGAATAAAGATAGAAGGATTCATAATTCCTGTTTCGCCAGTTAACTCTCGAGGAAGTGTGATGGGATGTATACTCCCACCTCTTTTTAAAGCGTAATAGACAAGGCCGTGATGGCGCAGATCATGCATAATGCCTCCATAATGAAATCATGTTCTAAGTGTTTTATTATAACACTATTTATGTCAAATGTCAACTAAAATTTAAGACCAAGGAACAGATCGTTCGGTAATAAACTTCTTATTGATTTTTTCTTGAATCTTATTGTTATATTCATTGAGTTTTTCTGCAGAAATTGTAGTCTCTAGCCAGCCTACAACAAGTTCTTCTGTAAGAGAAGCGAAAGGTACGAATGACGATTCTTCTACATCTACTGCAGAAAGACTAGTATAACCAACTATTCTTCCAACATTTCCATCAGCATCTACGCCAGATCTTTTCCACTTAACTCGAACGACTGCGTCAGTCAGACTAACACCATCTGCATTAGTCTGATCACGCGTTTCGAATTTTATAATCTGCCAATAATAATTCATTTTTTATTACGCGTTATTCGCTGATGGCTCGGGATCGTCGGCAGCCGTAGCTTCAGGAACAGCGTCGGCAGCTGGAGCTCCTGGTGTAGGTGTTACGTCATTAGGGGCCCAAGGCATAGCAGCATCGACAACATTTTCTTGATCAATCTGATCACGAATGCGTTCTTCAATATGATCTTTGTAACCCATGCTTGTTTCAACAACGTTCTGAATCCAGCCGATAACTGTTGATTCTGTGAGTTGCTCAAAAGGTACGAATGATCCTGCTGGCACGTCTACTGCAGTGAAAGGTGTAGCACCGTTGAACTTGGCTTTGTTGCCGTTCTCGTCTGTACCTTCGCATTCCCAGTAAGTCTGCACGATAGCGCCCTGAAGTGTTGCACCTTCAGAATTAACCTGATCTCTTTTCTTGAGACCTGTTACTTTATAAGATAATGTAAGTGCCATTATTTTTTTCTCCGTAATGTTTTAGTAAATACTAAGTTATTTATTAATCGTTAACTGCGTCTGCCCATGTGGGAAGAGTCAGCAAATGATCATATGCTTGTTCTACAATACTCTTAGTAGAGCTTAAGTCGATGGTAAAGTTCATATCTTCGATTTGCATGATATTTACTTCACCTCTAAAATCTCCGCCTGGTACTTCAGTAGGATATTGTGCGTATGCCGCAATCGCTTGCTTACCAGCTTCTCTAGCTGCTTTGCTCGCATATACTACCACAGATACTCTTCCATAGTATCCAGCTTTCCAAGCGTGTGGTGGTGAGTTTTCTGGTCTCACTCCACCTGGATCTGGATCATCCACGACTCGTTTGTTCGTTTTAACTTCGTGAATGACGTGATAAGCTTCAGGGCATTCCAATCCACTGTTAAGCTCATATGATTTAATGAGTGCCATTATTTATTCCTCTCTTTTCTCAATTCTTCTCTCAACTCGTCTACTTCGGCTTTAAGATCCTTAATAGCTTGAATCAGGAATGGAGTGATCTTGTCATAGTTTACAGTGAGGAAGTCTTTAAGCTCCTCGCCATCGACCATGACCTTATCTTTTCCGCCGTTACCAGACTTATTTATAACTACAGCGTTCGGTATTACTTCTTGTGTTTCTTGAGCGATGATAGAAACTTCTTCCATTCCGGCTTCAATAACACCAGCAGTTACTTGTTCAGCTTCTTTCTTCCAGTTGAATCGGCTTGGCTTCAACTTCATAATTGTATCGAGACCTTCGCCACGAGGAAGCTCTTGAATATTTTCTTTCAAGCGACGATCTGACCAATAAGCTACAACGTTACCTGGAGAGTATACCGAACCGTTTAGATATAGTCTCCAACCGAATGTTGTACTATAGAAACCATGCTCTGAGTAGTTCATCATTAAGCAGATGTTGTTATCGAACTGCATACCACCCCAACCGTTACGAGAACCTTGGACTCTCCAAGAACCGTAAGTCGCGTTGTTAGGATAGAAGTGAGCGCCATTCAAACTTGAATAGATACCGTGGTAGCCAGTTAAGTTGTTCCAACGATACTGGAACGAATAGTTTGATGAACCGTTGAACTGCCATACCAAGCTTGACATATCATAGTCGGTATAGAAACGCATACCTTCATACGATGGGTTAGCACCGAACTTCAATCCAGTGTGGAACGCGATACGTAAGTCTGGGTATGGATAGCTCCAACCGCCGCCTTCACGATATACACGATAAGCAGTCGATTGGTTGTTTGCGAATGCTACACCGAATTCGTGGTTTGTACTTACATCATAGTTATTACGTAGGTAGAATGTTCCGATACCCCACATACGCGACCAGTCGTTAAAGTCTCCGTAATAACTGGTATCGTGGTCGTAGAATCTCCATGATCTTACATCGCCACCGAAGTAGTTATAACCGTAGCTCCAACGAGTGTGGCCACCGTCCCAGTACCAAATCCAGCCGCGGCTATTATCATGAAGACCGACGTTATCGCCACCGGTTGACATTAAGACGTGTCGAGAACCGATACCCCAGCCTTGCCACCCGTTGCGGCCGCCACCATATGTTGTTACGTTACCGTAAGAGTTTCCTTCACATTCTGGAGCGCGCATTCCTCTTCCGTAAGACTGGAAGTAGATACCCGAACATCCTTGTGGGCGGAACCAGTCATTAGCGTACGCATCACTCATTTGAGTCGTGCCGCTACCACCTCCGAAGTAATAACCGGTGTTATCTCTATCGTAGAAAATATTCGCTTGTAGAGCACCGTTAACGTAAGTCGTACCGCCTACGTACCATTGAATGTAGGTGCCATAACCGCCTACAGAATCTAGGTGAAGGTTGCCATTTGTTACGGCAACAGAAGCAAATCCAGTCGTCCAGTGACCGTTCGTACCGACTGCAAGATAGCGACCCCATGATGGGTTAGGACCGTATAATGTACCACCGCGTACACGAAGAGCTTCGTTACTTGTGCTGTTAGGATCAAGTCTGTATCCGGTGTCGTTACGATCGTAGATGATGTAAGGACGAGCATCGTTCATATATGTAATACGATAAAGCTCCATGTTAGCATTGCCGTATTCAATACGAATCTGCCAGTTACCTGAGCTGTTAAGCATACCGAAACCTGAGCCGTCCCAGTATCCGCTATATCCGCGAAGATCAGACTCATAGTTTCTATAGTGTACTATACCGCCGTAGCCATTACCACCGGAACTCATCTTCCAGTAGCCATTATTTGAATACCAGTGGGTCCCTGTTGCCGAGTTATAAAGACCTTGTCCAGAATCATCATTTCTAAACCAGTCACGCGCGTAAATATCAGTTGCTCTTAAACCGGTGTTAAGATTTGAAAATCCACCTGGATCTAAATAATATGAGGTTCCTGTATCACTATCATAATAAATTGACGCGTAAAATGCTCCTGAATATTCATTAACATTATACATCGCAATCTTTTTCCAGCTACTAAAGCCGGACCATGTGTTACGGAACCACAATCCTTGGATAGGACCGCCGGCCATCTGCCAACCATAACGAGCTGAACCGTTAGTATAGTGATACGCCTGAACACCGACCCAGTGTGATGTACCGGCAGGTTGGTTGGCCGGGTTGCCCCACGAATCAAAGAAGCCTGAACCCCAGTCACCGACCGTATTCATATTCACGTTGCCCCAACCAATCGATCCAGTCCAGTAGTTGGAATCACCTGTAATAAATGGTCTTCTTCCGTAGTTGTTTCTCTGTCCCGATCTATCTGTACCAGAGAGACCGATCATCGCTTGGCCGCGTGCAGTTAGACCTTGCCAGTTCGTATCACTATTGAAATCGCCATAATAATTGGTATCGTGGTCGTAGAATCTCCAAGATCTTACGTCACCGGCGAAATAGTTGTATCCATAGTTCCAACGAGTGTGGCCACCGTCCCAATACCAGAGCCAGTTACCGCGGCTGTTGTCGTGTAGACCGAAGTTGTCTCCGTTTGTAGACATTAACGTCCAACGAGATCCGATGCCGTAACCACGCCATCCGTTACGACCACCGCCGTAAGTTGCTACGTTACCGTATGGGTTGCCTTCACACTCAGGTGACCATAGACCGTGTCCATAAGATTGGAAGTAAAGGCCAGTACATCCTTGTGGTCTGAACCAATTATTTGCATATACGGCACTTACATATGAATCACCTGCTGGATCAAGCCAGTAATTCGGATCATTACGATCATAATATCTCTGCGCATAATGATGTCTCTCTGTTAAGACGTCACCATTTCCACGAATGATCATATTCCACGATCCACCGAAACCGCCATCACGGAAGATAAAGTCCTCTCCGCCTGATGTAGCAAATTCAAAGTGAGAATCGTCAGTATCAGTAGCTCTTATGTATCCACGTAAGTTTCCTGCACCAGTGTAGAAGTAAGCAGGCGCACCACTTTCAAAGCTCTGAGAACTTGTTATGTTTAGAGTCGTTATTCTCGAAGTTCCAGTAGGATCAACATACTTGTTATTCGGATCATTCACATCTCTAAATATCGCGCCTCTTAGTTCGTTACTGGCCCAAATATTTCTATTAGCGGTTGTCTGATGATCGGTGTCAATATAACAGGTAGCTGCAGCTAAGTCAAACAGTGTACCAGCTGAAGAGCCACCAGTTACATAGAAGAACATTGTAGAACTAAACGATCCACCGTTACCGCAACGAACTACAAATACGTATTCTTCCCACTTACCCGTACCACCTTGGTCTGTTACCCAATAAGCAGTACCACCACTTCCATATGAGTTTGATGCGAAGTTGAAATTTCTCCCAACATCCATCTTAGCGCGCCATCTACATACGATTGTTCTGTTTCTAGCTGTTCCAATCGCAAAGTAGAATCCACCGTATCCAGGTGAGGTTCCATTAGAGCTATTTGTTCTGGAATATCTGTAAATGACTTTACTTTCGTTAGGAGCAGATGCATCACTTATTCGAGATCTTGTTAGTGCAGAACCTCCGTTGTTATTGTAAATCTCTGTTCCGTTTGTTCCATCTTGGAATTCTTCATCTTGATATACTTTACGGCCATTAGCCATAATTCTTGTAGCCATGTTGACATGGCCAGAATCTGGGTTCTCTGCTGATTCCCAGTTTCTCTTGAGATAGAAGAATAGTCTCGAAAGCTTAGTATCACCCGTAGGATCTAAATAATATGCAGGGTTGTTGCTATCGTAGTAAATCGGTGCGTACACGCCATTATAGAATGTAGCGTTACCAGAAGTATCAATGTTAAATCTTGTTGTACCCCAGCTACCGTGACGATAACCGTGGTTTTGTCTGACTTGCCAGTTATCACCGTCGAACATACCTGCTGACCAGGTTGTTCCTGTTATAGCGCTACTCCAAGAGATAGACGGTCTGTCGCCACCACCACCTGAGCCTGTTCTAAATTCTGCAACAAGACCCCAAGAGTGGTTTCTATACTCGTTTTCAAACAGCGCAGTTGTGTTGTTACTTGGCGCCGAACCTGTTCTTCTTACTACTAAGTTAGGCGTAGCTTGAGTTCTCTCAATTAACAAGCCAGAGAATCTTGAAGTTGAGTTAAAATCACCGTAATAAGAAGGCTCGTTGCTATCATAGAAGATAGGAGCACTTAATGATACATCGTTTGTAAACGCGAATTTCTGAGTTGCGATATCTGTCCACTGTGTCCAACCTTGACAGCAATCTCTTAGTGATCTTACTTTTAGTGGTGTTCCTCCGCTGCTAACCCAATCAGCAGAAATTTCAAACGCGCGACCACCTAAGTTAAACGATGCAGTAATATCATAAGTGAATGGTCTATTAGAACCTGTGCTATAACCAGAAACAATAGCAAGGCCTTGGTCGATGATTTGTGCGCGGCTCCCAGATGATGTAGGATCGGATGCAACATAGTTATGTCCAGTCTGATCAAAGTACAATCCGCCATAATCTGGAGACGTATCATCTTTAATGTTATTAACGTTAACAATATTTAGTCTAGATGTACCGTCTGGATCTAATCTATAGATAGGATTGTCTGAGTCAATAAACACTGGTCCTTGAACACTGCTAATACCTCGAATATAACCACTACCAATAAACGCAGAGTAAGTGCCGGTGTTATTTCCACCATCAGTGTAGAAGTCTAAACCAGAACCAGAAACTCTGAAGCGAGCATTGTATCCATCATCTAATGGAGATAACCAGATGAAGTCGGTGTTGTTATTGTTTTGAATTTGTAATGCAGAAGTCCAAGAAGCAGGATATGATCCAAAGTTAATTTCACCTTGGCCGTCACTCTTAATTGTTAACGCTCTTGTAGCAGAACTTGATCCTGTTGTATTAACTTTTAAATATCGAATATTCGTAGTGCTTGCAGGGTCTAAGTAGTATCCTGTAGCTGCTCTGTCGCGGAATATGTTCGCATCAATAACATCTGCTGTAATGTCATCTGCTGTGATATCGTCCGCTGTGATGTCGTCTGCTACAATGTCATCAACCAATAAGTTAGACTCAACATTACGACGCTTGAGCATAATACCGCCAAATCGACGTAATGCGCCACCGCTGGAGTAGTTTAACAGAATACGAATGCGAACATAATAACAACCACCACCGTCAGAACCATTGTAAGGCGTATGAGATGTTGGGATTGTAGTATGATTGCGGTAAGTTGTCCACGCTGTGCTCGTATAGTTAGTAGCACTAACTACGAAGTATGTTGTACCGGTATTTCCTGCAATCGGATTCTTATTCTTATCAAAGCGTTCAACGCCGTAGTAAAGAAGACCACCAGATCCAGAAACATATTGTACAGAAATTTCACCGTAAATATCTTCGCCCGGTACAACTGGAATATAGTCAGAATAAATTGATCTGTAACCAGAGGTTTCAATGACTTTACCAGCAAACGGCGCATCCGGTCTTTCAACATACTCGGATTGAGATATGTTAATCGACTCGTTACTTTGAACCGGACTTGTAATTTCGGCTTCTGCATAAGGTGTGAAGTCAAATAGAACAAGATCAGCTCCACCAGAACCATACGCTGGGTTGAGCGAAATGTTAGCGCCG
>Ga0099848_1000578_pt1 | contig 17286 bp, 22 predicted proteins | sample CB_VirMetaG_3_FD_78179 | JGI IMG/M metagenome (GOLD analysis project Ga0099848, IMG submission 78179) | Freshwater to marine saline gradient viral communities from Chesapeake Bay - CB_1508_1S Viral MetaG | ecosystem: Environmental > Aquatic > Marine > Coastal | place: USA: Chesapeake Bay...
AGACAGTGTTTTTCTAGGTTTGTGTTGGAAACAATACTTAGTTTCTGAACTCTTTCCACACACTAAACACTTCATATATCAAATAGATCAGGTGTAACTTGTTCAGATGCAACCACTTCAATAGCTTTAACTTTCTCGTAGTCTACCACTTCAATCACAGCTTCACTTTTTTTTTCAACTTCTTGGTCTATACCACGGATAGCATTTACAATCTTAGTCTTAAGGTTATCAAAGAAGTTAGCATCCTCTAATATCATTTCTTTGAACTCATCAAGACCATACTTAACATCATCAAATGTATATGTGTTACCATACTTACGACCAAGTTCATACTCATGAAGAAGAGCAAGTGTCTCACCCACTTTATCTATACCTACACCATAAACTATCTCAAATTCAGATTGTCTATAGGGAGGGTTCATTTTGTTCTTAGTAGCTTTCACCTTAGTGATATTACCATAAGTGACACCACCATCTTTAGCTAACGTTCTGCTCACCTCTATTCTACAATCTGAGTAGAACTTAAGTGCATGACCACCTTGTGTAGTGGTTGGGTTACCAAACATAACACCAATCTTCTCACGATACTGAGAGATTACAATAACACACGTGTTAGTGCTGTGTGCAATGCTTTTTAGTTTTGGATATGCTCCACTGTTAAGTCTTGCCTTCTTACCAATTGCATGATCTCCAACATCACCATCTAATACAGCTTTAGGAATAAGTGAGCTGTCTGAGTCAATAATGACTAAGTCCACCTCACCACTGCTCATCATCTCTACAGCAATATTAAATCCTTCTTCACCAGAAGATGGCTGAGCAATTAGCATCTCTGATGTATCTACACCAAGTGCTCTAAAGTAGTTTGTATCAACAGCATGCTCACCATCAATATAAACCACCTTTCCTCCTTTAGACTGACAGCTAGCTACAGCATGTCCACATATTGTAGACTTACCTGTGCCCTCCCAGCCCATAAGTTCATACATTTTACCCTTTACAAAACCTCCTACACCTAATGTAATCCAGTCAAATCCAATTGACCCTGTACTAATTACATCATAGTTATCCCCAGATTTGTTATCGAGTGATAGTACGGTTCCCATACCATACTGTTTGTTTAATTTCTCCAGTGCTTCCTGGAATTTGTCTACGGTTGATTCTTGTTTTTTTGCCATTTTTAATTGTTTAATTGTTACTTACAAATATAATAAATTGTACGTGTATTCCCTAATGTTTAAAGCAAAAAAAAGCCCTAGATTTCTCCAGGGCCCTTTTCACAATTAAAAACAGAACAGAAATACTTAATTCAAATTATCTTTTAATTTCTTATTACCCTTAAATCTACTATCATAGGGGCAGTGTCTGCAACTTCCTCCACAACAGCTACCTTTCTCAATAAGGTGCTCTGTGGTAAAATGAACCCTACCTGCTTCTAAGTAGTAATAATCATCTTTATTCATATGTCAAAGTTATAAAAGGAATTTTAATAATCCAAAAGTAAATTCACTCAAAGGTAATCTTTTTTACCTAACTTGATTATCCTTCACAGCTTACACACTCAAGAATGTTCCTTGCAAATGCTTGTGCTGAGCTCTGACTGAACTGATAATATAAAGTTTTAACTCCTTCTTCGTGTGCATATAGATACAATTGATTTATATCCTTTGCAGGCACTGTAGGATGTATCATAAGGTTTAAACTCTGTGACTGATCAATGAACTTTTGTCTTTGTGCAGCCTGAAGAATTATCTCCTTAGGACTTATCTCGATGAATGACTTGAATACACCCTTAGTTGGGAACTTTAAGTGTTGTACAGATCCATCCTTTTTAAGAATAGACTCCCAAGTCTCATCTGTGTTTAGCCCATACTTCTCTAGCTCTTCTACTAAGAATGGATTCTTATACACTGTCTTACTCTTAGCAAGATCTTTGATGAAGTAGTTGGACTTAATAGGTTCAATACCCATACTCACCTGACCATGTATAAACGAACTAGACTTAGTTGGTGCTATAGCCATGAGTGTAGTGTTTGCATATCCTTCTCTAATAGACTTATATCCCTTAGCATCATGTAACCATCTTGAAGCTGCATCAGTGCGCTCTTTTAACGTACTAAATATCTTATGATTGATTTGCTTTGCCTCTAAAGATTCAAACTCTATAAGCTTAGATTGGAAATAAGAATGGTAACCAAGGACACCTACACCTATTGCTCTGTGCTCTTTAGCAAACCTCCATGCTCTCTTCATACCGGGAAGATGCTCTGACTTCTGTATGAACTCATTAATCACTGCATTTAAAAACAGTGTATAAGTTTCTATAGCATCAGTTTCTACAATCTCATCCCAGTGTAATAAGTTGATACTTCCTAAACAACATACAAAACTGTTAAAGCTGTCTGTTGGTAGTTGTATCTCGCTACATAGATTAGAAGCTGTGATAGTATAACCAAGCTCCTCATATGGTGTATTCTTATTTGAGTTGTTAGAGAACATAATATATGGAAATCCAAACTCATTACGTCTTTGAATGATCTTAGCCCATATCTTACGCTTCTCTTTGCTACCAGCTTTCATACTCTTCAACCAGGCATCACTCACTGTAACACCATATTGAAGATTCTGAATAGGATTACCCTCTGTACCAATGTCTAGAAACTCCTCTATATCTGCGTGCTCCACTGGTAAGTATACAGCACATGCACCACGTCTAGCTGCAGATTGTTTACACACATCTACAACAGTGTCATACATTCTTGCATAGTGTATAGGACCATCTGCTTTACCACCTGTAGTGATGTTAGATCCTCTAGCTCTTATGTTTCCTAAGAAGGCACTTGTACCTCCTCCATACTTAGACATCATTCCTATCTCACGTCCTGCATTTAATATACTATCTAGTGTATCATCTACATTAGATCCATAACAACTAATAGGAAGTCCCTTTGCTTTGCCAAAGTTAATCCATACAGGTGTAGACAGGCTATAGAAACCTCTTGACATATAGTCTTCAAACTTGTGTGCAAAGTCACGCATGTTTAGATATTTCTCAGCTATGTTCGCTATGTCTGTGATTCTTTGCTCAGGGGACTCGTCTAGATATCCCCTGGACAAGAATGTTCTACTGTCTTCATTAAGCCAGTAGTATCTTTTATATTCCATTTTAAAATAAATCGTCTATAGTTATACTCTTACTCTTCTTGTTATAATCTACCTGCTTCTTGTAAAAGAAGTCTCCTTCTTTAGTAGCAGTGATCTCTATATCAAACCATTTAGTAGATGCTAGCAGCTCATTACTAACATCAAATACAGGTTGCATACCAATCTTCTTAAGTGAGTTGTTAAAACGGTTCATGATGAAGTGTTGAATGGTTTCTTTAGGAAGGAATTCAAGCTCTCCTTGTTCAAAGATCCAATCAAGAATACCACACTCAGCTTTGTATGCTTTGTTACATGCTGAATATATTAGGTTTTCAAACTCTTCATCAAACCACTCCGGATTCTCTTTCTTAATAATGTTAATAAGCTCTGCTCCAAAGTTACCATGTATCTCCTCCTCTTTACTTGTAGCTTCAACAACATTAGATATCCCCTTCAGGACATTCTTCTCCTTGTTAAAGCTCATCATAATCAAGAACTGGCTAAACAAACTTACGTGCTCTATGAACAAAGAAAACAGAAGTACAGACTTAGTGTACATCTTATCATCTCGTGATCTTGTACCATCTAAGTACTTTTTCAAATACTTAATTCTACCTTCTATAGCAGGCACCTCAATCACACTCTGAAACTCTTGTTCAAGTCCAAGAATTCTAAGTAGTCTAGCATATGCATCTTTATGTCTCACTTCTGATTCAGCAAATGTGAATCCCACATCACCTATTTCTGTAATAGGCATACGTTTGTACAAATCACCCCAGAAGGTTTTCACATTCACTTCTATCTGTGCAATAGCAAGCATAGTTTTCTTGATTACATCACGCTCATGGTCACTAATTGTGATCTTGAAGTCTTGTATATCTTCTGTGAAGTTGAACTCTGTATCAATCCAATACGAGTGTCTGATTGCATCTTTGTACTCTAGTAGTTGTGGATATTCATAAGGGAGAATGTTCACCCTTGGCATAAAAATGTTATTGTTCATGTTGTTATAGGTTTACCGTGTTTATCTAAATTCAAAGATAGCAATCGTTGTTCCACCTCAAATTCCACTTTAAGAATAAGACTAAGTTTCTCTTCTAATTCCTGGTTAATGATTCTCCCAACAAAGGGTAGCAGCTCCTGAAGGTTGGTATCCACTCTTGGTAATCCACGAACAGTTGATATTTCCTTGCATCTAAAGCCTTCTATCTTTAACAAATCATCAAACCACTGATCTAAATAAAACACCACTGCAGGGATATCTATTACTAATCCTGGTCCATCCAAAATTAGTTCATATGTCTGATTAAACTCCTTAGCTGTCCTCATAATCCATGGTTGTTGTTTGTATCCAATAGGAATCTGCAGTTCTCCTAGGTTGGAACCCTAAGGAATGTTTGTTACTCTCAGAAAGTTTGGTGATGAGCATCTCTGCCTCTGATTCAGAGAGATGATTGCTAGCAAGCAAATCTACTATAATTTTTCCAATTGATCTCATAATTATTTTTAAAAGTTTTATTTTATTCAACAAGTTTTTCTAACCTCTTTAGTTCTCTTTTCATATTCCTGATTCTACACGTAAGAATTCTAATTTGTGCTGCATGTGCAGTTCTATTTCTTACGTATTTAGGCCTATCACCTCTCCTCTTGGCAGAACTAAAGAACTTGTCTAGAAAAGGTTGCACACGTTCTCTGTAAGGTGCATAGTTTTCTAACATATTCTCATGCTCTTTCCTTCCATATATCACTGTAGCATGATCAGCACCTACTAACATTCCTATAAGTGTTAGTGACACATATTCCTCAGAGTAGTTGTAAGCTAAGTAATAGTATAGAAATCTAAGATGGGACACCTCATGTCTTCTTGATTTTTCAGCAATATCCACTTTAAAGTGGTCATCAATCAGTTGTTTGATCTGTTTCAGTCTCATCCTCCTCGGTATTTTGGTTCAACTTTTCTTTTAAGGTGATCTCAAGTTTACCCAATCCTTTTAACATTGCAGCATGTTCAGTAGCTTTCCTACTAGAAAACTGTCCATTAAAATTTGCATGTGTTTCATTAATTGAAAAGCCCCACTGCTTCTCATTATAATAGTAGAATATAGAAACATATATCTCATTGTTGTCAAATAGTTCAAACAACATATGAGGACCTGCTTCTACCACTCTTGTGAGTTGCTCATCATCTACACCTAATTCAAGCATAGCACCTTTAAAAGCTTCGTCTTCATTAAACTCCTTAAACGATTCTACTAGTTTGGCCTTAAACCATTCTCTCATTGCTTCTGTAGAGAGAGGATATTTTTCAAATATCTCTTTTGCTTTCATTGTTTTATTTTTAATTATACAAGTTGTTTTAGTTGTGAAATGCGCAGCACTTCTTTTTCTTCATCATACCCATCCCACACTTCAAAATCATCATCCCAATCGATTCCTATCTTATCTTTCCAATAGTCAATCATATCTTCTGTCTTGTTGAAGACTCTATATTGTAAAGATATCTCATCTCTGTGCAGTCCGTTCTTCATGATTTTAATCACTTTTGGAAACACAGCTTGGAATTCACTAGATGTTTTAGAATAGCTACCTTTTTTAACGAGATCAAAGTCTTTAGAATACCTAGGATTTAGCTTATAAACCACTACAACAAATCCTTCATCATAGTCATAATCTTCTATAATGCTCTTTGTTCTTTCATATTCGTCATCTAGAAACTCTCTAAACTTTGGTATATCATCAGGACGAAACAAGAGATATATACAACCAGGATATGATTGTATATCTCTCTCTACGTCTGATGAGTATGCATTGACAAACCCATTTTCTTTCAATGCATTCTTTGGTATCTTCAATGTTGGAACCATGAAGATGCTAGTTATGGTCTTTCTTATTTCCATTGAGTTCTTATATTTATAACTCCATCACATAGAAAGTTCTCTTCGCTTATCTCCCAAATGTTATTGTCAGTTGCCCATTTCAGAGATCTGATTAAACCTTCTACGCCTGGATAGGTTCTTCCTTTATATTCAAATCCTTGTTCTGCATCTAACATATCTTCATTAGAAAGTGTGTACACTAGTGGACTATAATAGTTTGCACTATCACAAACAATAAATCTTGGATTGAGTACAGTGTATCCGTGATACTCAGTTCCTTCAATGCTTGCTAAATGTTCTGCAGCTTTCTTATAAAGGTACGCCTGGATGTACGCTCTTCTGTACAAATAGTATTCCTCAAAGAAGTTCTCTACATTCCATGTACATTTCAAATCATACACTTGAATAGTTTCCTCTTCGTGGTCTACTATCACTTTATCCATCATGGATTTAAAGTTGTGATAGAACACTACATAGTCTTCCACTTGCAACTGATTGATTACAGTGTATCTAACACTGTCTACTGTATTAACAATAGGGCTAGTTACAGAACTTCTCTTTAGTGTTTCTACAATCTTCTCTGCCATTGTTACATCTAAGCTTGTCACTACAGTGAGGTTGTTTGTTCGCACCTTTCTAATTTCATGATAGTAGAGCTCTGCATCACTTCCTACAAACTTATTAATAACAGCCTCATATTTTATCTTGAAAGAAGAGATGTCATAAGCTTCTTTTGATAAGCTCTCAAAGTTTCTAGATACGTTCCCTGACTCATCTGTTGCATCTCTAGTAACACGATAGAGTGCTTCTACAAACTCAAGCATGAGTCCTGTAGGTGCGCTTGCACAACATGATAGAAAGAATTTCTCTTCAAATAGTTCTGGTTCCATAAGTATGGTTTCTACTAGTCTTCCCATATTTGCTGCAGCAGTGTCTTTTTCTTCTATCGTTTCATTAAGGATATATTTTCTATGATATTTCTTTCTATCAAGTGAAAAGTCCTTTAAAGAACTAGAGCTGTCTAACATAACAGCTCTATAGTTTGCTTCTGTATTTTTCTGTCCCTGTATCATTGTTCTATTTGTTTGATAAATTCTATCTCTCTTTGTAAGTAATCAAGAGCTTTGTATAAATCTTTAAGCTCATTATCTTTTCTACCTGCTCTCACCAGGTATTTGATTATATTCCCACGAGAAAACGAGATGTTATACATGTGGCAAAAATCTATGACATCAAGATTTGTATCTGAGTCATAGTGGTCTGGGTTTGTGAGTCTCCTCAATAAATCTCTGTCCATTATTTCTTGAATTGTTTTAATTGTTTTTCTAGGTCTGTTTTAACATCATGGCAACTTTTACAGAGCACCTGTAAGTTATTCACTTCACAAAAGAGTGTTTCTACAAATGCAGGAAGATCTTGTGCACAATTAAGACTGCCTGCTGGTTCTATATGATCAACATTTACATCATCACTTTTAAACCAACCCTTGCACTTCTTGCACTGATATTCCCACCTCTGTCTTTTATTACTTCCTTTATATGCTCTCTTTGCAAGGTTCTTGCATTCTGTTATTGGTTTCCACCACCTACTCTTTTGTCTGAGTGCACTCCTTATCATAGACCAGAATGCTGATTCTGTCATTGTACCAGCATTTCTAGTTTTAGGAGTTACTCTTGTTGATTTCTTTGCCATATAAGCTTAAATTAAAGGGGAATAGCAAATATACAAAATAAATACTATCCCCCATTAATTAATCTAAAGACACCACTCTGTCTTTTATCTCAGCTTTCATGTCTTCTAAGCTTTCTACAATACTACGTATGTCTGCAGTGCTGACATTTGGTAAATTGAATTCATACTTAGAACTTTCTGCAACAAAGCCTTCTTGCACCTTAATCTCAAGGTTTTCAAGCTCACGGATTGCATACTCTTCATCAAGCTGTAGTGTATCAAACTGATTATCATGAAGAATACTTGTAGCTTCTTCTCTTGGTACAGTCATGATTGGTAAATACTCATAGCATCTACCCTTGTGTGCACCAATACCAACCACCTTCATAGGATTGATGAGAACAAGTACAGACTGATCACCACATCCTACATAGTGTATCTGGTCAGAAGTGAAGTGTAAACCAGCTGCAGCACAATCTTGTGTTGACCAGTTACAACTTTCCTTAGGCATGTTAACCACCTTACCTACACGTATGTCAAATGATTTAGTCCAATCATCTGTGAAACGATTCTCATGTCTGTTAGGTAAGTCTAGATATAAAGCTGTAAGACCACCTATCTCTTCTCCATGATTCACTTTGACAGTGTTGGTATACTCATACTCTTCCACTTCACCTGTTCCATTACAAGTATCACAATGTGTCCAACCAAAATCATCATCATCATCCCAGAATTCACCTTCACCATCACAATCTTGACAGTATGTACTGGTTTCTACTTCTTCACGATATAAGCTATCGTTATGTACAAGTTTGTATTCACCATTCTCTAGGAACACAGTGTAGTCATCTGGACTCTTCTTCCAAACAGCTTTCACCTTGTTGTACGTATTAGAAATGAAGTGTACAAGCTCTGGACTTCCATGTAGTGTAACAACATTACGTAATGCTACAAAGAATCCTTGCTTAGTGATACGGAAGCTGTTCTCTTTCAAGAATCTGTATAGCTCATGTGCCACCTCAGCTCTTGGATTAAGTGCACACCACATAAAGAAGCGCTTAAGAGATGTATATTCTGCATGTTCACTTAGTGGAATGTTCAAAGACTTAGCATCTGCTACAGCATCAATAAGTTCTTCAACTAGTAGCTGTGGTAGAGATCTGGATATACCCTTGAAGTATACACTATCTCCATCAATTGTAAACTCACCACTTTCTTTCAGAACAGAGAGTCCCTCACGAAGAGCTTTAAGTCTTGCTAACTTCTTCTCTTCTTCAATCTTCTCACTAACAACATTACTATCACTAACAATAGAATACAGCTCTGCTACATTCTTTGCTACCTGTACAGCTGCATAGTGATCTTCTGTAGCATCCATCTTGGTGATTACAGAACCATCATTCATTACAATAGTTAGTACATCATTTACCAACTTAGCACTGCTAAATGGTTGTCCAGCAGCTTCATCTTGCTGGTTCATTAAGGCATCAAGTTTCTTCTCAATTACCTTCTCAACAGAGTGATCCACCTTATCCTTGAACCACTCTAAACTTAGAAATTTACTCATGTTTTTAATTGTTTTTATTTATTAATATACAAAAAATATGGGAGACTGTCAAACAATCTCCCACATATAATCTACTCTGTTTCAGCATCTTCTGATGCTTTCTTTAAATAATTATACTTATAGGTGTCATTCACTTCTAATCCATTACAAGTCATTAGTTGTGCCATACAATCTAGAATTCCACTAGATGTACTAGCATAACTTATCACCTTTGCAAGTGTATTGAAATAATAGTGAGTCTTTAATAGTTGATGAACCTTCTCTTGTAGTTGATAATATGTATCATCAAACAAGTTGTTCTCTTCAGCTATCTTCACCAAATCATCAAGATCTCCAAAACTACTATGCTTAGTAGGATATAAATAGAGCCCTCGATAGTCTATAAGACTTTGTAGATCAGTTACTAGTTCAGAGTATACCTCTTTAATATAACTTCTCCTATCAAATACATCATTATAGTTATTACAGAATCTGTGGATGCGTACAGCTGTAACTATCTGAACAAACTTCTCATGACCTTTAACAAAATCATCATAAGATACTAGATTGTCCACTGCCTCTCCTGAATCTTCTATAATATCAAGCTCACGTTGAGATAGTGTAATGTATTCAATACCCATCTTCTTGGTATCCTCATACATTTTATCAAGCTTCATAAAGTCATCGTGATGTGTATAAACATAAACAATGTTACCCTCTTCTATTGTTTGAACATTAAGACGACCAGCAACAAACTTACAGTTTCTACCATCATTATATCTAAGAAGACTTTCAGCTTTCTTACAATTGAAATCACCTTCAAGCTTTGCACCTTTAGCAGCTTTGGTTGCTTTCATCTTAGCCACCTTGTTATTCTTTCTAGCATCTAACCAGTGTTGGGGCACCTCAATAGCATCAGCATCAACAACATGAGCAAGTAGAAGACTTTCAATTTGCTTCCACTCTTTGATTACAGCTCTCCACTGGTCCTTAGGATAGTTGTTAAGCTTTAGAAGCTCTTTGTATCCTTGAGATCCATTTAACGTCATTTGCTTATGCTTAGCTTTCTCCTTAATAAAATATACACAGCTAGCTGTATGATTTTCTGCGAGCTCTCTTAGATAGGCTTTCTTATTGCCTCGCATATCACCATTAAGTAAGTAATGTCTCCTTTTAGGTTCATCCCAATCAACACGTGAAGACCAACTATCATCATTTTTTATCTCATACATTCTACCATTCTCATACTTGTAAGAACGTCTGTAGTTCTTAAGTAATGAACCAAATGCATACCCTTGTAACGTATGTAATTCCAATGTATCTACACCAGGTATCTTAGGTGTAGCAATTGTAGCTGTAGCAAATGGAGCAATTTGATTGTAGTCAAACTGCTTACCAAACATATTGATATATCTACTGTTATTTGTGTAATACTTCAGTACAGCGTACACATTACTATCTACAGTGACTGATTGATTATACCGCTGTGTCATTACATTAGCAAAGCGCTGTATCTTTTCTAGAATAGCTGCTTTTGCTTCAGGTGTATATCTAAGAGCTTCACGGTTTGGTGTAGGAAACACACCATCTGTCAAACTAAGTCTCAATCCTACAGGTATTTCTATCTTATCTATACCAAGCTTCTTGAAGTCTAGTGGATAATACACATCATCAAGACATACATGTAGATAGTTATCAGAAGATAGTTCAGAGAACTGAAATAGATTAGATCTGTGAATCACAAAGTTATTATCTATATCATCCACATTGAAATACACATGCTCAAAATAAGCAAGCTGCTCTTTTATCTTATTTACAAAGTCATATCTATCTCCCCACTTGATAGGTACAGTCACCTTAACACCATTACCTTCTGTTGTTGGTTTTTCATATATCAGGTCAATAGTGTTAGTGTCCTCACCTTCGTACATCATATACTTACGTTCTACACCATCTTTTCTACATGTAAAATAGAAGCTGCTAGCATAAGCTAGAGGGGCCTTGAAACCAAGACCCATCATACCAAGCTCTGTATCGCTATCACGTTTAGTAGACTTACCATACTTGCTGATGATTTTCTCTACATCATCTGCGTCTAAACCAATACCAAAATCCTCAACAGAGAATTCATAATTGTTACTGTTATTTCTTACAAGAGACACCAATATAGGTTTATTCACTCCTGCTCTTCTATGACTATCTAGTGCATTACTAGCACACTCTCTAACTGTAGAGCCTATTGCATCTGAATACAGATTCTTACTTAACATCTGCATCAATACCTGTGCAGAATCTAAGTCTAGGGACATTCCTATGCTCTTGTTAGCTGGTCCTGTTGCTAGGACGTTTGATTGTTTTTGATTTTCCAGTCTCATTTCTGTTCTTATTTATTAATTATTATCTCCTCGTTTTACTAGCCAGATTGACTTATAACCAAAATCAAATCTTACGTTGGTTTTATCATGTCTGTTCCACTTAGAATCAAACTTACTGTTGATTCTATTACATACAGCTGATGTCCATCCCATATAAGAATTTCCATGCCAATCTTTGTACTGTTTCTGTTTTGGTGGTCTTACAATTTGCATGTAGTTGAGGTCTGCACCTCGTACAATCACTTCATCTCCCACTTGGAGATCTTCCATTTTAATTGCTCTATTCACTTCCATATCTATTTGTTATATATATTTGTTTAAAATTTAGATCCACCTTCACTATTGGATCATTCTCATTAGGCGCTGTGAACTCATACGTTTTGTAAGTGTTAGTATAAGTCTTACCATTCCATTGATTTACATGTGAAGTGGTTTTCTGTGTCATAGCAACTCTACACTTTACAGCTATGTACCGTGTTCTACCATTGTACCACGTTTTCTTTTTACTAACTCGTGGTTTCTCTTCCACAATATAGTATCTGAGCTCCGATCCTGCGTTAGTAATAATCTCATCTCCTGGTCCTAATATACCAGGGTCTTCTGTTAAAATTCCTGTTATCATGTTTTCTGTTTTTAAAATGGATCCTCTGCATCTTTTAACCAATTGATGCTAAATCCGTTGTTTTCATAAATTAATGTATCCACCTTTGTAAACACACCCTCTGAGTCCCAGTCAACACCTTTGTAAGAAGCGCTAGCTGGATGACTCACAACAAATGTGTGAGCAAAGATGCCTGTATATCTCTTATATGCACTAGCATCTTTACCAAGAAAGACATATGGTACACCTAGTGGATTAAGCACCTCTTCAAACAAATACTTTGTAAAAGGTTCCCATACACCTATGTGACTACCAGCTTTGTTCTTCTCAGTGGTGAGCGCTACGTTAAGCATGAGTATACCCTGGTGTGCTAGATAAGCCACATCAGGTGATGCATCATAACTTAAGTTGAGTCCTCTGTGAAACTCCACCTCAAGTGCTCTATAAAAGTTCTTGAGAGATGGCTGCACATATCCTGTTACAGAACAACCCATAAGCAAACCATCTGCTACAGGTAGTCCATCTTTAAATGTGTGATATGGACACATGCCCACAATCACTGCTTTCACTTCATCTAGTGGTGTCTCTTTGAAACATCTATAGACATTAGATGAAAGAGGGGCAATTTCTTTACCCCTCTTACTCTCTTTCTTCAAGAATGCATATATCTCATCACATTCATTGCTTTCTATAAATGGTTTCATTTTTCCATACCACGATGGATGAAAGTGGTCTTTAAAATTATCCCAATTCATAATATCAATTTATACATAATACATTAGCCTTATCATCAATATTTATTACTGACTGCACTTCAATATAAGCGTTCTCTAAACCATCAGCTAGCATCACTGTAGGTGTGAAGTGCACCTTCTGATAGCTATTACCTTCATCATCTGAAGAATAGATCACCTCATAGTTCTCTATCTCAGGGTTCTTTTTCAACATCTCTATAAGAGTTTCTACATACTTCTTAACAGTCATATTAAAATAGGTTTAGTTGACTATTTAAAATGCTTGCAAACAAATCTGTACTGCTCTCACTATACTTTTTAAAGAATTCATGCACTTTGATGTGATTGTTCATCCAGGATGTTGGATGAGACTCTCTCATAGAAAATGTGACATGGTTATATAGTTCCCATAAACTATCAGGCGCTCCGTAATCATATGTAGGTTTCTTGAGCTCTGACTTAATTATGTTAAGCTGAGAAGATGAAAGAGTTTGCTCTTCAAAGAACAATCTACCTAATAGCTCAGCTTGAACTTGAGATGATGTATCAATGCTTTTCATACCATCTCTATCACTCTGCATTAGGGCAAACGCATCACCACCTTGTTTAATATATTCTGTGATGGCTGCTGGTGTAAATGTTTGTATGTCCCCTTTGTGAACCTTCTTGAAAGATCCCATATCTCCTGACACACATCCATTACTACAAACCATAATCTTCACACCCATTGCAAACTTTAAACTGGCTGTCTTATCATAGCTATTCTGCCAAGCTATTTGTAATTTCATCTCATTGTCTGAAACATTGTTTATCACATAACGAGCTGTAGCAATATTACCTTCTCTAGCTGTTGTGTATTGTTGACTCTCTAGAGAAAATCCTGCTTGATATATACTCTCTAGTGTTAAATCCATAAGCTCCCGGTGACTTACAGGTTTGTAAGTTTTTGTTTGTTGGGGAACTGGTGCACTTAGCATTATGTTTTTAGCGTGTGCTGTGTTGTGTATTACTGTTGATTCCATTTTATTGTATTATATTTTTATTTATTAAATAGTCCTCAATTGTTTTGAGTCCGTGAACTTTGGCAAGATCTGCCCAATCTTTAATCCCTTCAGATAGATATCTTTTTGGTACATTACAATACTCAAATCCAAACATCTCAGTGATCTTCTTACTATTCTCTACACCTGTTTTGTCTGAATCAAATGATAGTATTTGTTTGTTAGAATTGTCCTTAAGAAATTGTACATTCTCATCAGAGAAGCATCCCATTCCTTCGTTCTGGACAGCACAACAACAGTCATATACCTTTTTCATTACCATGTAGTCTTTCTTACTCTTATTAATAAATGCTACATCGCAATTTCTGATATCATTCTTACCATCCATAGCTGTAATAGGTACATTGTTAGGCACCCACTTCCATCTTTTGTTGAATGGTCTGTATATCTTCCAGTGTCCATCATAGAGATAACCAAATCTAAGCTCACTGTTACTAAGCACAATTCGCTTTTTGTTTAGATACACCTCAGCAATAGAAAATATGTTATTGGACTTCAGATCTTCTACATCTTGATAGTACTGATTCCAATAAGCTAGCTCATCATTAGTAAAGTTTCTTGTCTTCACCTGAATGAATGAGTATTCTTTTTCTACCATCTTTGGTTTCTCATATTTCTCTATGATTCTTTTGTATTCCTCATTTGGCTGACCAGATAGGATACCCAATCCAAAATCACTATCAATCTTAGTCAACACATGAAAGAAAGAAGGAATGTTATACAGCTGCTGTACAAACTGAAAACAGTTCCCTCTTCTACTAGTGTCACCAAAATCAATAAAGTTTATGGAATCCCCTCTAACGCTAATTAGAAAGGAAGGTGTTCTCTCTCTTCTAAATGGTGAAAAACATGCTGTACCAAGTTTCCAATCAGAATAAGGCATATAAAACCTAAAAATATCGTACTCAGAGATCTTGGAAAGAATTTTCTCTGCACTCAGTTCTTCTCTTTTAACTCCTTTTATCATGGTTTTATAAATAGAAAAGGCCCCAATCAATTAAGAAAGGGACCTTCATTAAACATTAAGTGTCTCTCCCTAGTAATCTGAACCATCTTCTGATATATAACTATCAGAGGCTACTAGATTATCTCCAGGGTTATAGTCTTCAAGTTCTTTAAGAATGTAATAATCTTTACATCCATATTCACCTGTAACCTGTACAACAAATTTCTCATGTGGTTTAAGTTCACGAGGTTTTCTGTTGCGTAAGCTATTTAATGTACGCTGGTCTGTATAATCAACCAGTCTAAATTGTTTCATAGTGTATCCAGACAAGAATCCTTTGTTGTAAATACCTTGGTATTCTTTAGTCTCACCATCACGTTCCTTAACAACAATTGTTGCAAGAGCTACGATGCTATTACACCACTCACCATTAATCTGATCTTTCAAGTCTTTTACGTTACCACGCATAAGCTTGGTCCAATCAATTTGTAAAACAGTGTTAGCATGTCTGTAGTCTAGTTTGCTTAACCAAGTTCTCAAGAACTCATAAAGCTCCTCCTCACCAATATATGCAACACGATAATCACGTCCGTTTTTAAACCAATCCCATAGGTCATTCTCATCAGCAGCCCATGCTGTCATACCTACACTGTTTAGGTATTGTTTCTTAGTACCATCACGGTTTTCTCTCTCTACATCTTCTAGAAAGAAACTCACTTTAAAGTTTTCTTGATTCTTCACCTCTTGTAACCAAATGTCCAAGCGTAAATAGGTGTTTCCATCACGTGATGTACCAAGATACTCAGTGGCTTTACTTTCTGCTGGTAGTTCAATGTTAAGAATGCTACTGTATTCCTCCATTGTTGGATTAATAGCAACAACATTTGCCTCAAACAATCCTACCTTTTTACCAAACTTTAATTCTGCGGATGATTCTTTTTTTACTCCTCCAATTGTACTCATAAATTTAGATTTTAATTATTAATTATAGTATTCATTTACTTTATCTTTCACTAGCTGCAAGTTGTTAGGTATCTTTGTTTCTTCAAACATACCATCTGGACTCTTAGCTGGTTTCTTTCTATATCGATTAGTCAAGAAGTAATACTTGGCACCATCGATACCTTCTTCCACTTCAGTGTATAGACACACAGTGAGTAATCCTTCAAGTAGCACTTGATTATCAATAAGCTTACCTGCAGTTTTAATCTTATATCCAACAATCTCACCTGAGTCTTCAATAGTTTCTGGGTGAGAGAAGTAGAATATACACAAGTCATCTCTTAGTGAGCGTGCTGTACGAAACATATCAACCATGTCTTTAGCCATTACACTAAATTTCATGAATCCTGTTTCTGTAGCCTTCTCCACCATTCTAAAGCCCATTAGATAGTTACTGTCTTCAATAACAATATTCTTAACGTGTGGTGCTTTCTCTGATAGTGTTCTAAGAAGCCTTGTAATCTCTGTGGGGTCATCCACCTCTTTGTAGTTTTTATTATCTGCGTTGTAAAGTTTCCCTGATCCTTTAAAGGGAAGTTCTTTCTTTGCAACGTTGATAATGTACGTTTCTTTTGGATCTAGATGTTTAATAGCTGTTGATTTACCTGTCCCAGTTTCACCAACAATTCCAATCAGTTTTGAACTCATTCGCTTTTTTTATTTATTATGTAGTTATTAATATAGTCTTACAAATATACGAAATTATAAGAACATAATCTTCTTTTCATCAAAGAATTCTAGTGCTTTTTTTAGCCATTTGTGTTCCACTTCTTCATCAGATGATACTATGTATATATCAGCTTTCTTATCTGGTGTGCTATATTCCATAGCCATACATCTGTTGATTTTCTGTGCTAGATTCTCTGCGTTACTATCAAAGTAGTTTATAATCACCTTGTTTAGTGGTTTGTATGTAATTCCTGTGTTACCTATCTTAACCACTGCCATATGTTTACCCTCTCCCTCAGCAAACTTGACAAAAGCTTCTTTGTCTTTAGATTTACTGTGGTGTGAAGGTATACCTAGTTCATCAGCTATCTTAGTAATTCCACAAAATACAAGAACACGCTCATCCTTATACTGTTGTAACAGCTGTTTGGTTTTGTTCAGCTTTGCTAAGCTGTTCTGGATGAGACGCATTCTTGCTAGTCTTAGAAACATTGTATTACCACCGCTATACATCATACTATTAATGACATAACTTAGTGCTTTAAACTGCTCTTTCTCTGTTTTCCATTTACCCTTGTATTGCTTTTTAACAATACCATCTAAAGGCACCTGTACAACAGTGATTTGATAGTCTACAATAACACCTTCTTCAATAGCTTTC
>Ga0099848_1000580_pt1 | contig 17213 bp, 30 predicted proteins | sample CB_VirMetaG_3_FD_78179 | JGI IMG/M metagenome (GOLD analysis project Ga0099848, IMG submission 78179) | Freshwater to marine saline gradient viral communities from Chesapeake Bay - CB_1508_1S Viral MetaG | ecosystem: Environmental > Aquatic > Marine > Coastal | place: USA: Chesapeake Bay...
GGCAACGTAGGGGTGGGCACTACGAGCCCTAGTGCAACGCTAGACGTTTCCGGCGACATAAAAGCCTCCGGGACAATTGGTATTAACGGAGCGGCAGCACAGGCTCCCCTAGATGCAATTTCAAACGCATCTGGATATGGAATAGTTTTACGCGGAAGAAGCTCAGATAACGAAGGAAGGCTGAGATTTACAAGTAATAATTATGCGTCTATTTATTCCGAACTGGTAAGCACTTCATCCGCTCTTGCTTTCAACGTAAATGGGAGTGAACGCCTCCGCATCGACTCCTCCGGGCGTGTAGGCATAGGGACTTCGACGGTTGACGGTAACGTTCACATTGCCGACGGCACAAGAGCAAACCTAATCCTAAAGAAAACTGGCTTAAACGATGTAACCAATAGTTCGCTTCACACTGCATATGATGTGATTCAGCTTGGCGCTGGCGGCTCGCTTGCCAGTTACAACGTAGAAACAGCGACTGCGGATACTCATGTTGGTCATAATTTCTATCGCCATTCCGGCGGCAATTTCAGGTATAAATACACTGATGCCGCAGCAAGGATTCGCTTTAACTCTACTCAAGGTGCAATTATTTTTGACCGTGCTGCTGAGGGTACTGCTAACACGGACGTTACCTTCAGTGAGTCGATGCGTATTGACTCCTCAGGGCGTTTAGGGATTGGCACTACGAGCCCCAGTCAAAAGTTGCACGTTGTTGGTCAAGCTCTTTTTAACAACGGTAGTGACTTTTACATTAACGCTGCCAGTGGGCAATCCATCCTGAATTACCAGAATGGTGTACTTCGCTTTGACACTGCCTCCAGTGAGGTTGCACGTTTCGACAGCTCGGGTCGCCTCTTAGTTGGTACGTCTAGTGTTGACAGCATAAATACACATCAACCTGCGCTTTATGTTAAGGGAGATACCTACTCTAAATCGACGGTAGGAATCACTTCAACATCTAACAACAGCGAAGGCTCGTATTTGTTTTTTGCCAAATCCAGAAATAGCTCTGGAACCCCGACGGTTCTGGCCAGTGGCGACATTATTGGACACATTCGCTTTAGCAGCTACGACGGCAGCGACTGGGATAGTTTTGCCGGAAGTATTGAATGCATTGTTGACGGCACCCCTGGCATTAATGACATGCCAGGCCGCCTAGTGTTCTCCACTACGCTCGATGGAGCCTCATCTCCAACTGAGAGAATGAGGATTACAAATAGTGGGGATGTCCTTATAAATGCAATTACTTCATACGGCAAACTCACCGTTGTTGGAGCAACAAGTAATAACACAGCCAACGCTTTTAATGTTTTTGATAGCACCGGCGTTGCGCTGCTCACGGTGCGAAATGATGGACGTATTGTTACAGGCACTTCGACTAGTAGTCCTTACAATTTAACAACCGCTTCGGCAGCAAATGTTCATTGTGATAGCAACGGCATTCTTTACAGGAGCACGTCGTCGCTTAAGTACAAGAAGAATGTTGCAGATTCTCAGTTCGGCCTTCAGGAGCTACTTGCGCTTCGTCCTGTTACATATCAGAGCAAATCAGAAGCCGATGGAGAAACAACTTATGGCGGCTTGATTGCTGAAGAAGTCCACAATGCTGGGCTGAGCGAATTTGTTCAATACGCTGAGGATGGTTCTCCAGATGCTCTTGCTTACGGGAACATGGTCTCGCTATGTATCAAGGCAATTCAGGAGCAACAGGCAATGATTGTTGAGCTGCAAGCCAAAGTCGCCGCCCTTGAAAGCGCGTAGTCCCCTTCACTAGACGACAATGACCAATTGGCTGTGGCGATCGATTGTTAGTACAGCAGCTGCAATCGTTTTAGTGTCCACAGTCCAGTGGGCTTCTTGTCGTTTTTACGTTTTACCTACTGTTTGGCCTTGGTATGCAAAATATGTTGGAACTCCAGAAGGCGAAAAGATTGATCCAGCGCCCATGGGTTGTTCAGATGTCGATTCTCGTACGATTACTGTTTTAATGGGCGTATTGACGACCTTGATCAGCCTTTCTCGGAACGCTGAGTAGTTCTGCTACTTTAGTGATAGCAGAAATTAGGCAATGAAATTATCGCCGATTGGATTTAAGTTGATCAAGTCCTACGAAGGACTTAGGTTGAACAGCTATTTGTGTCCCGCAGGGGTATGGACTATCGGCTACGGTCATACGGGCGACGTCCAACCGAATACTAAAATCGACGAGAAACAAGCCGACGCTTTGCTAAAACAGGATCTCGTTAAATTTGAAAAGACTGTTTTAGATTGCGTCACTGTCGATTTAAATCAAAATCAATTTGATTCTCTCGTTTCGTTTTGTTTTAACGTGGGGCCACAAGCATTCAAAGGTTCCACATTAGTTAAGCGTCTTAATAACGGAGAAAATCCGAATAGTGTCGCTGCGGAAGAGCTTCCGAAGTGGAACAAAGGAGACGGGAAGGTACTCGAAGGCTTGAATCGACGTCGTTCTGCTGAACTTGAATTATTTTGCAGCGAACCACCAAGAGTCCAGGTCGGCTTAATTGATATCAAATCCAAATTCAACACCTGGTTGAAAAAGCGCCTGGTACCGTCCGCCGAGCTAAATCGCGATGAAAAGGCCAATATCTACAAAGGCCGTACGATTCGTAATTGCACCGTAATTGACCGCAAAGACAAACACAGTTTCGTGGAGCTTGGCTTTGGCCTGGGTAAATGGTGGATCTTTGATGACCACTGGGAAGGCCTGGTAACCAAAACCACAATCCACCCCTATGCTGTGGATGGAGATCTCCGTTACCTCAGGAACTTCCCGTACTTTTACCAGACTGATAATGGCCCCGAGGGTTGGCGCCAGTGCCAAACCAGCAGCATTGCCATGTGTTTGCGGTACTTAGATATCCCCGGTATTAACGATGACACCGACTACTTGAAGATCGTTAATAAGTACGGAGATACGATTTACCGTAAGCCTCACTTCCGAGCATTGGAAGAATTGGGAGTATCCGCTAAGTTTATCCAAACCGCAGACTCCGATGACGTTAAGAAGCAAATCGACCTGGGATTACCTGTTGTTGCCGGTATTCTTCATCATGGAGCTGTTTCTGATCCTTCTGGTGGTGGCCACTTCGTGGTTATTACTGGTTATGGCAGGGATTATTGGCTAGTCCAGGATCCCTATGGAGAGCTTGATCTCGTAAATGGCGGTTGGGCAGCGACTGGTGCTGTGGCTGGGCGGAACATCCGCTACAGCTTCAAGAACATGAACCCCCGGTTTTTTGTTGGTGGCGAGGGATCTGGTTGGTGCTGGTACGACTTCAAACGGGTAAAGTAGCAATGCTTGTATACTTTGGATGCAGATTTAGAGAGCAATGCTCGAGTCAATTACCGAATTAGAAACCGGCCTTCGTGCTCAGCAGGAAAGCTTGGCGAAAGATATTCGTGCTGCTGAATCTTCGCTAATTACCACCAAAGAGGGCTACCTCAAGGTGCAAGGTGCTCTTGAGATTTTAGATATTCTTAAGAAGAAGCTAGAGCAGGACGACGCCAGTAAACTAGCTGCAGTGATGGATTGATATGTTGGGCGAACTCAATCGAGGCCGGTATCGAGCTCTTGAACTCATCGCCGATCATCTGCGTGAACCGTCTCGGGAGCTACGCCTGAACGCTATTGTCTGCAACGTTACCGATGAAGACTTGAGGTGGGTTTCAGATCGGATCCACCATTTTGTCCTTCGGTTACTCGAAGATGCGGATTACGATCCAGCGGATGATGAGGAAGATGCTTTCTTGCGGAGTATTGGTTTAACAGATTAACGTTGTCAAATAAGAATTAACCGATACATTGCAGCAAAGTTCACGGTTTACGTGTCAGATAGCAATACCAGGAAGTGTAAGAGCTGCTTAGAAACGTTTGACCTGAAGAATTTTGCCACTGCTGGAGTAAAAGGTGGCAAGGCATACCATCGCCACGTCTGCAGAAGCTGCCACAGCAAGAATGTAGGCGAACGCCGGATGATCATCCGAGCAATCTTTGTGGAGTGGAAGAAGACCTTAACCTGTTGTCGCTGTGGTTTTGACGATCACCGAGCACTCCACTTCCACCACCACGATGGCAATAAAGAAGCGAACATCGCAGATCTGGTTTCTGGTGGAGCGGGCCTAGAAACCATACAAAAAGAAGCGTCGAAATGTATCGTTCTCTGCGCCAACTGCCACGCGATTGAACACGCGACTTAACTAAATATTGGAGTGCCCCCGACAGGAGTTGCACCTGCAAGGCCTATGGCCAGCGGTTTTTAAGACCGCCATGTTTACTAGTTTCATCACGGAGGCTCCGCGATAATTTAGCGCAAAAGCTAGATGTTTGCACCGTACATTCGTGTCATGGGTTCGTGACAATCCATGTTTCACTGCGAAGATGATCTCCTGGTCAATCTCGTTGTATTAACGCCCAAACTTGCGCGTCGTAAGTTCAGGCAGTATATTTTTGAAGCCTGGGAATGGCGCTGCGCTTACTGCGACAAACAGCTCGGCGAACATACCGCGACAATTGATCACATTCTGCCAAAACATAAAGGAGGGCAGAACGTTCGATCGAATATGGCGGCTGCCTGCACTAACTGCAACCGCTCCAAGGCCAGCACTTTAGTTCATCAGTGGTTCACTCCAGAGCTATCTTTTTTCTGCGAGAAAAGGCTTGATAAACTGAATAAATGGATGGAGCAGAAACCTCACTCCATCAAGCTTCCATCGACGGAACCAGCGGTTCCTTATATCTCCAATGATTTCTACATCGGCTGGGTCGCAACCTAAGGGAAAAGAGTTTCTGGATGGCTACGTAGAAAAAGCTATTCAAGCTCTCCAGGAGGAGCGGATGCCGTCTGCATTCCAACGCTTAGCACAAGGTGAAGAGGCAACTGATGTCCGCACCAAAGCGCTGAACAGAGAGATTGTGGTTTGATCATGGCTGATCGAGCTAAAGCCAAGAGATTGGCTAAAGATAGGTTGAAATGTAATAAACCCGTCCGTACTCCTGATCATCCAACGAAGTCACACGTCGTCAAAGCATGTGGAGATGATGTTCCAGGAGGAGAAAAAATTATACGATTTGGAGAGCAAGGAGCCGAAACAGCAGGTAAACCTAAAGAGGGAGAATCGGAAAGAATGAAGCAAAAACGTGCTAGTTTTAAAGCTAGGCACGCTAAAAATATCGCCAAAGGTAAAGGCTCAGCCGCACATTGGGCCGATAAAATTAAATGGTGAAACTTATGGCCAAACCCCAAGCAAACAAAACAAACGCCTGTTATTCGCACCTGGTGCAGTGCCTGCGTGATTCGATGCACTTATACCAGCAAACCCTTCTCGTACATTGGGGTCTGATGGGCAGTAAGTTTTACCAGATTCACACTCTCACTCAGATGATCTATGAGGAGATGGCTGATGGACTGGATGTTATTGCGGAGCATATTCGCTCTTTAGATATTGCGACTCCCAAGACCGTCGAAGACCTTACCTATTCCAATCTTCCAGCTATTCCATTGGAAGATTGCTTCAAACAAGAAGCAATTATCGCCCAACTAGCAACCAACCAGAATTCGCTGGCTGATCGGTTCCAGGAGTTAGCGACCATGGCTGAGGCCCTCGATGACCAGCTGACGCTTGATTTGGCTGTTGAGCGTGGAAGAGCCCATAAAAAGTTCCAGTGGCTTCTCAAGTCCAATCTGGACGCCTAGAATACGAAAAATTAGGCTAATCCATGGGCTTCTTTGAGGGCTACCAGCAGACGCTGGTACAGACTTTCCCAGAGTTAACTGCACCTGGTGTAACCGACACCATTGATGTGCTGGTTGCAAACTACCTGTCGACGCGGAACTACACAATCAGCGTTACTGTTACCAATATCAATACGAACGTGGTTGTTCGTCTTGACGGTAGCATCGACGGTACTAATTATGGTCCTTTAATTTCTAATACAATCACCGAAAACGGTACATATCTTTATTATGTCAATGGCTTCCCGGTTGGTTATCTGAGAGGCAACTTCTTAAGAGAAGTAGGTGGAACTGACGCAGTCGTAAAGTTCAGCATTGCGGCTAATTAAATTAAGCTCCAGCTGCGAAACCACTTAGTAATAACGTATTTATTGCCGCTAATAGGTGGGCAAGCTTCGTGCATCGTTTTAAGGTTTGGCAACCCGTTTCTATAAAGATTATTCCAGGCAACAAGCATGCCTTTTTTGGGTTTTACGCGTAAATTGAGGTGTTTGAAGTAAGTTTCTCCTCCTTCTTCAACATCATTTAGGTAGACCATTGCCGTCCAGGTACGCTGTCCCATCCATTCGCAGTAGATTTTATATTCTTTTGTAGTGGGCATGAAGAAATCCCAGTGCTCTTTGTAGTACTGTCCTGGCTCATATTTTTGAGCTTGCATGATCTCTCCCAAGAAACCCTGGAGACCAATAACATCGGCTATTCGCCTATCGAGAGATAAATATAAAGGATTTTCAAAATAGTGGAGGTCTGATGTCTGACTAGTTCTGTAGTCTGAGATTAAACAGGAATCTGTTTCGTCGGATACAGTCGAAGGTCTTAGTCGACCATCAATAAGTTCCATAAAATCATCGCATTCTTGTGGCGAAAGGATGTTGTCGTATGTATAAATTTGAGTGAATGGGTAAAAAATGCGTTTACCGATTTTTGTGATATTGGAGTTATAAAGACAGGAGTAATCTATTTTGGCTGGTTTGGACCTAAAAGAGCAGAGTCGAATTGTCTGAGCTATATCTTCATCGGTCATCCCGTGGATGTCTTTAAAGGTACGTATTAGCTGTGTTTTGCTGACGCCACCAACGGCCGACTTCATGAACGCTGCGACTAGATCCTGAGTTGGCATCATTCGATTTGTCGTTTGTACAATGTATGAGTTAAGCAGTTGTTTTTCAAGTGGAAATTATTTTCTTAACCTTTGGCCTGGTTTTTGGAAGCATCTACAGCTTAACGACCGTCATGCTGAATCAACAATCTACTGATTATGGAGCCGACTCCTCAAGAGCATTTGAAAAATTACGTCAGCGAGAGGCTGGCGGCATTGGTTCCAGCCGTTTTTGAAGACGGTCCAGATCTGCCCTCTTTTACGACTGACCAGCGCTCAAAACCCTTGGAGCGACCGCCATATTCGAATTGATTGACGATCAATTCAGCGCTGTTAGGATATCTGTAAGGTTTAGATCAACCATGGATGCGATAGACCTTCCAATGGACGTGGAGTTCTCAATCCACGCCGCCGCCCTAGCGATCCAGAACCTGGATCGGGACGAATTGGAAGAGGCCTTCATTGAGATGCTCCACCAGAAAGCCCTGGATCGTCAAATGTTCCTCGGCATCCTGAAAGACCACGGTATCGACGCCGATATCAACTTTAACTACTCCACGCTCGGACAGATTTCCTAACAACCATGGCCACCCGCACGATCAAAGGTACCCTCGACACCTTCCAGGTTGACAGCGGATCCGATGTTACTTATCTCGGCAACACCTCTGCCGGTTCCACTGGCGGCCTTAACATCCGTGCGTTCCGTGTGAACCCCGGCACCACTGGCGACATCATTGTGAAGCTGGATAAAACCAGTGGTGTTACCACGATGGAGATCTTCCAGGAAGATTCCTACGGTGCCAGCAACGCTCCTACCGGCTACCTGAAATTCAACAATATCGCCAAGAACGGCAGCGGCAAAGGAGCGGTGGCAGTTACCGTGACTGACGCCAGCAAGAATTATGTTGTGCTGCTAAATTTGGACGGATATTCCGAAGTTTCCTACACTGGCAGCGTCGTCGTCCCGTAAGAATACTGAGGACTGGAGTGAGTACCCGCTACTCACTGAGAAAGGAATTCAACTAATTAAGCGTCACACTTTGCCCCGTACCGATTTAGGTATGGGGCGTTTTGCTTCATATAAGGAGTACGGAGAAGATATCTGGCGTATTGGCTATGGTAGCAAGCGCATCAATAAACACATCGTTGGCTTCCAGGAATTTGCCACCAGAAGCCAGATCGATGCTCAATTCGTTGAGGATCTAAAGGAATTCTCAAAATTGATCGAACCCTACATTTTTGTACCGCTTAATAAGAACCGTAAGGCTGCGCTCCTGTCCTTCGCCCATAACGTAGGTGTAACTGGCTTTAAAGAGTCACGGCTGCTGGAGCTGATCAATCGTCACGCCAGTAAAAATGAAATTATTCGGGAGTGGAGCCCCTACATCAACAAGATTTGGCTTTCTGGCGGTGACTTAATCATCAGCCGACGCCGAGCAGAGCTCGATACCTACCTAGCACCAGACAAAGAGATCCCGACCTTCACTGAGCACCGCTGCAAGCTCAAAACTTGTCTCCTTAATCTGCCCGAAACCTATACAGGTGTCGCCAATCAGATCAGAGCGATTGAGTATCTGGAGGGCAAGCTTCTGAGCTGGGATCCATCTGGACATGCTCTGAAGCATTTCTTCCGGCTGTGGAATGAGAAGCCCAGTGGTCTAGGATCTCCGCCGCGTGAGGGGATAGATCCTTGATCTGGTCTAGTGCATCCATCAGCTGGAGTTCAAACGTATAATTTTCTAGGAATTCTTCGTATTGCATTCGGTTTCGGCCGGTGGATTGCGCTTTAGGGCAATTTTGAGGAGTACAAGGTAGCCCATAAGGTCCATCAGAACGTCTTCATCGGTAGCGAGAAGACCGGCACCCTTTTGTATCCTGTTCAACTTATCATCGATTCTAACTAAAAGTTGCTCGACGGCATCAGCTTTACTAAAGATTCGAGCAGGATTTAGAGCTGAATCGCCATACTTACGATTCTTCTCCAGAAGCAGATCTTTGACGCCGTCGCAGATCATCGAGATGTGGGTTGGGGTGTCCAGAAATCGAGTCATGTTCAGGGCTGTCAGAATATCCCTATGAAACCACAATTAAGCCAAACTTACAACGTTGATGGCCGGTATACGGCTGGTAAGAATGCGGTAGATAATGAAGCGGGTAAGGCTTTTCTGGCGACCTACATCAATCGAATGCGAGAAGCGCAAAGACCGCAGTATGGGTCCGATCTTGCAACCGAAGATAAGTTTGTTGTTCAAGGCCCCGGCAGTGCAAGTTATAGCTTCCGCAATGCATTCCGCGCTACACAATAACTCGACCAATATTAGAGAAAATTGTTCTAAATTTTTCGACGGGATCCAAGTCAAACGTAAGGGGAGGTAGGTAAATAAAATACCCCCAATGAATTGGTGTATCCAATCTAAAAAACCTCGCACCGTGGATTAACCTGGCGCGATCCGTAGGCACACACATCGGGAAATCCCAAATCTCCGGACAGACTCGCATCATCTCCGGATACACCGTAAAAAACAGAGCTTCCGGGATGTTACGGAGCTTCCATTCTTTATAAAGTCTGCGGAACCAGATCACGGATGGAGCTTTGGCCCCGTGTCCCGCTTTCAGACTCCACCGCCAGGTCCCACGCTCCTTGTTGAACGAGCACCGACCATATGTAGGTGGAAACAGGTATGTGACACCCTTCCAGGGCTCCTGAATGTTTAGCCCGTCATCATCGAGGGTGTAGATCCGCTTTGCCCGGATGAATTCGCTATTCGCCCTGTGGGTTGAACAGGGATCTAGGTCAATATCACCGAGCAGGGCATCGATGTACGGGATGTACTCAATTGGTGTAATCCAGTCATCTCGGATATGGCGGATCCGACTGAAGTACTGCTCCCTGGCGAGGTACCTCTGCTGACTTGTTAATGGAGGTCTGCTCACATTTTCAAGAATGAGTTGTCCGGATTCTCGTGTTTATAGTGAATTAAGGACATTTGATCCTTGTCCTGGATGATAAACAGCGACTCTTTACTGGGATCAACTGTCTCCGCCCGGACGATTGCCTTCTTCATTACCTCCGCAGGCCCCTCCATATCCCGACTATTAAAGTCATTAAGTGCATTCATTAAGGCATCGAGAGGCAGGTAGAACATCGAATCTTTCTGATCCTCGGCGTCCGGCACATAGACTACAGCTCCAGGACCCTCCAGAGCGTAGAACTTGGCAAAAAATTCGCACATGTCAATGCAGATGCGCTCAATCACCAATTTCATCATGGTCTGCTCAGTATCGCTAGGAGCTGACAACATGAGTTTGCTGATCATCTTGTTACGGCGTTCCGTCATAAATTTCTCCAGTTGCTTAAGTTTATCGCGATTGTTGTGATTCGCTTGGTGGGGTTTCTTGGCTTTTTTTGATGAGATGTCCCAACCCGGAGCGTTTTAAGGTCTCGAGTAATTTCGGTAAGGGCTGGTAGAGGACCACAGCCTTCTGCATATTACCGATTTTCTTAATGAGTTTCCCGTTTTCGTCCCGGAGTTTTGTCAGCTCCCCTTGGCGGATGAGGTATTCAGCCACGCAGCGGTAGCGGCGTTTTTCCGCTAGCCCGATGTCCGGATAGCGGTCACAGATTGTGCTGGTTTTCATATCACTGAACGTCAACCTGATCTGATCAGCCAGCGACAGTCCCATCATCAGGTCCGTTGTACTGGTTTCGTAAGTGGAGACCAACTCGAGATAGCGCCGAAGGTCAGGGGTCTCGAAGCTGCCAGAAGGTGGTAGGAAGATCTCAACCTGCTCCGCGAGGGAGTTAACAAGCTTCTCTTTATAGTTTTCAATAGTCACTTCGCTGATGTCCAGAGAAGCAAAGCGGTAGCTTTGGTAGGTATTACTGGTATCTTCGTCAGGCTCGAACTCAGTTTTATCCAGGACGTCAAGCCAGTCTTCGACCTCTTCCCGATTCATCTAGTAGGCTGCTTTTCGCAAAGTGTAGCTAATTTTTGATGTTTGTCCCACTGGCGCATGTGATCCAAGATCAGCACATACTCGCAGTAAACGCGTTCTTCTTCCATGTGTTCTTCAAACGAGGTGACCTGCCGCCAGCCTGGTCCGTATATCTTGGTAAGGTGCTCTATGCACTTGTCTTTGGATCCGCCGAAGTTTGACGCCTCCCATAAAGCTTTGGCGAAGAGCCGTTGCTGGTAGGTCATCAGCTGATATTTCAAGGCCTTAGTGGACACGGTAGTGATAAAGTCGCTAAACTCATCGATATAGGGATACTTTTGATCATGCGCAGGGCTATCACCTACGCCGAGCTTTTGCTGATTCTCATCCTTGCCCCCGCTGGATGGTTTGGTGTTCAGCATTTGTACGGATTTGTCACCGATAGAATCAGTGTAGAAGTAAAATTTAAGTAAAACAATGGGCGGGAGCAAGCCTTCACCGGGGCAGGTCATTATGCCCGCACCCACGGCACCGACCACATACCAGTCAGTTACGCCGCTTGAGAGCTATCAAGATGTGGCTGGGCAGTTGAAGCGGATTCAGGAAGAAACCGCAAAGATTGCAGAACAGCGGTACCAAGAGGTCGGTACACCTGCTGAATTAGGTGCTCGCCAAGCTGCTCGCCGTCAATTAGAAGCTGCAGCTTATTTGGCGGCGGTCCCAGCTGGAGATAAATATCTTGAGCAAACGACCGGCAAAGCTGGTCAGTTTGAACCGGTCAAGCAGGCGGCAGAAGCGCAACTTTCTGAAGCGCAGAAAGAATACGCTGAAGCACTTAAGAAAATTGGCGAGAAGCCTACTCCCACGATCGCCGAAACTCCTTCTTGGGCTCAGCGTACTGTGACCTGATTAGATTTTTTCAGGTTCAGCATCTCCGACGTATTCAACCGGGAGTGGGAATGGATCAATCTGGGGCTCGTCCACCCATTCCTGGTACGTATCTTTAAGAACGGTGAACTCATCATGTGGGATGAGCATAAAATCACCTTGCTCTGCCTGGATACGGTAATACTGTTTATTGTCGCCTACATCGTCCATGATTGAGTCAAAATCATCCATCAACTGCTGTAGGGTGATGACTTTCATGGTTATTTAATCAGTATCAATAGGTTAGCAGCTCATTTATTAAGCCGCAAGGGTACCAAAATCGATAAATTCATCGACGCCCTCGGTTACCGTGTCAAAATCAAGGGAATCTTCTACTGATTCAGCTACAAAACGCCAATCGGTAATCGCAACGCCTATCGTAATGGAGTAATTGGTTTCGAGATAGCGTATATCGTTAGTAATAAGGAACATGTAGTTCCCCGGGTCTAACTTAATGCTTGGGAATTCTCCGGTATTTTGTTCGTATTCGTCGTAATCTACGCCAGTAGACGAAAAAACGTAGCCGCTATCGTTTATTGGTAATTCAATTCGTTTGGTGCCATCTTCGATTTTATAAAAAGCCAGCAGCGTATTTCGATTGGTGTTTTCGGTATATGCAAATTGGCTGTAATTTTGTGTAAATTGAATTGATCTTGGACGATTTAACCGAATCTTGTAAAAGGTGCTTTGGCGACGTGATAGGCCACCATGAGTGTTATTTATCGTGACCGACCTAAATACAGAAGAGAAATCGCCCAAATCGATAGGAGTATTAACGCTATCTCCAGCAGTTGCAGGCAGCGGATCACTTCCAAAGTACGAAGTTGGGCCGTATGCTGTAGGCCCAGTTCCGCCAGTGGGATAACTTTCAACAGTACCAAGATTGTAGTAACCGAGGTTACTAGGAATCGTAGTTAGAAATCTCGCCACGTCAACTTGTAGACCGTAAAGATTAGTCTACTAGCCCCGTATAAAGACCATTAGTTCGACCCGACTTCTGGTAAAGCTCCTCAATTTGGATGGCCCTCTCAGGATAATAGCCTTCCATTTCTACGGTCTCAATAACCTCGTAGCCGATACGCTTCTCCATGCAGCGAAGCTCAAGCTCAGCTTCCTCTTCCGTATCAAAAGGTTCAGACCACTCGTTGTTGCCGCCATAAGAAATCATGGCGACGTACTTGCACTCAGGCAGATGGTAATTGGTTTGCAGCACCTGACTGCGCTTTTGCGTGGGCTTCTCTTGCGTGCTGGAAGATGTTTCCATGATTCAATTTGACTTCACCCATAATAAGGGGTTCAGCCAGGTCTTTGATCTCCCGAATGTGTAAATGAGTGGGATTACAGCAGAATTTTTCGCAGTCTGGGCGAGAGAAGACTCTGTACTTCCCGGTGTAGCCTCGGCTTAACCAAAATGCGACCCTCGAGGCTGAGTGGACCTGACCTGAATGGAATGGGCTGGGGAAGTAGGCGGTTGATTCTGAACCATCCTTACGGGTGGAACCCAGCCAAGGCCAGCATTCATCCGGACCTTTAATGTCGACTTGTTCCCAGAAACGCTTGACCTGCCAGTACCAGTTGACGTCGAAGTTGGTGACGTCGACTGAGCAGCGGCCCTTTTTAATTTCCTCCATACAGTCCAGGCACTCCCCCATCAGGCCAAAGTTGCCTTTGTGACCTGGGAAGCCGTTGCGATGCCAGGGACATTCGAGGGAATCAGACACGTGGATAGCCAGGTTGTATTCCTTTGATTCTTCAGGGTAGCGAGCTGTGAGCTGCTTGCAAATTTCGTGGGTGAAAGCCCAGATGAGCTCGTTCGACATTTGCTCCTTAGTCTCATTTGGTGTCCCATAAGTCTCGCCCGCACAGATTCGCCTCGCCGTGTGGTACGGAACCTTGTACTGCCGAGATAGATCCAAGACCCGCTTCCCTTCCAGCCGCCCCTGCCGCAGCTTTTCGATCAGATCAACCGACAGGCTGTTCTTGGGACGGACTTTCTGCTTCTCCAGCATGACGTCACTCCTCGAGCCCCAGTAGTAGTGAGAGGGGTTGAGGCAGTGCGGAGACTTACAGATGGAGCGACGGATTGCAACCTCGCCGTCTTCCTGGTACCGCCCTGACATCCCCAGGATTAACGGCCTGGCATCGACACCCTTGTATTGGAGAGAAGTTGGGTGAGCCGTCGTGAAGCCCGCGAAGGCTGGGTGGCTTCGCTTGTCCAACCGCCAACACCTGTCCTCCCCATAGAGACGAAGGCAGATCTGGAAGGCTCGAGCGAAGGCAATTTGGTCCGCTGGAGTCAGTTCTGAGTAGAGAAAAAGCTCGGAAACCCGCATGGTTGTGAACCGGATGGGAGGATGGTAGGCCGAGATCCCTTTAGTGTCAAGGGTTTAGGAAAACTGCCAATTTCTCCAAAATTTCCTTTATTTAACTCAGAATCTTATATGAGGGTTAGTAAGAGGGTGTATATACATCTAATTACTAACCCTCCATATACCTAGGGAGTTAAATCCGCTGTTTTTTACAGAAATTGGCAGTTTTTACGAGAGCCCTGTAGTGCTAGGGGGTCTAGGCTGTCTGTCCCCTGAAACTTTGCTAACCCTTGTGGATTCTCAATGAGACTCATTCTGATTCCGACTTAATTCTGATTTCCTGTCTACACTGTTGATCCACGCGTTTAGTCTGTTGGCCGGTGAAACCGAGTGGACTCCTCATGCCGAGCTTGAGTCTTTTGTGTCTCAATACGAGAAAAAATATTTTGACCTTGTTTGGTTTGCCCGTAAACCTCAATTGCGAGATCTAGACGCTTTTGAGGAATATTTTCTTAATCACGACGGAACCAAAACTCCACCAGAAGTTCAACTTAAATGTAAGCAGCAGATGATCCGGATTCAGGAGGCTTATCCCGATGAAGTTGAATCTTTACAAAGCGCTTTAGATGGTGACTGGGACCACGGATTCAATAGTGGGATGTTGGCGGGACTGCGACTCGTGCTGACCGCAATGAAAAAAGTTAAAGCTGGTCCACAAGCATCTGATACGGGCGAAGAATGTTGGTTTGGCGGGATTGAGGAGGCTGCAGAAGAATTCCCAATGTTGGACACGTAAGACTCATTCTGATTCCGGTTTCACGGGATACCATTCCTCGAACTGCTGGGCATAGACGGCCGCGCAATGGTATGGCTCTACAAACCGGCACATCGAACCACCAGGCGTACAGACCCGGTGGACTTGATTCCCGTGGCTATCGAGCCCTAACTCAATCGTGGTGCCATTTGGGTAAGTTTGAATAACTTCCATCACACTATTTAGTTCTATTAATATTGTAAGAAAGGATTGTTTAGTTAGATGACTTATAGAGGTGGTCAGCGTGGTTCGCGGCGAACGGCTGCAGCTTCTGGTGTCGATATAGGAGGATTCTTTCGTCAGTTAGCACGTGGAGCTCAGGCTGCAGTCGATCCGAACTTTGCAGCTGATGAATACGTTCGTAATTGGGAACGCCAAAATCCAATTAAGGTCTCACAACGCCCCGGCGAATTTTACGGCCCTGGTTTTGGACCCAGCAAAATTGTGACGGGTACTGCTGATGGTGTGACGCCTGATCGCAGTCAGTCGGATATGTACCGTCAGTACGCTCCTAAGCCCTTCCCGATGACCCCAGAAGGCCAGTTCGAGCGTTACTTCAAGACCCCTGAGATGGATCAGTACTTCGGTGCTGCTTCCCGTGGTGAAGGCGCTCCTAAGGATGTGGCGGGGATGGAAGCGTTGGCAGGTCAAGTGACTGCTCCTCAGGATGTTCCCCTTTCGGCTTACTACCGCGCTCAAAGCGCTGCTGGTCGGGCCAATATGCCGAAAATCACTCAGGAATTGGAATACGCTGAGGGTTCTCCTCTTGCTAAGTGGGCTGCGGCTAATCCGATGTTGGCTCAGCGCCTCTATGCGAAGAAACAAGCCGGTGGTTCAACGGGCCTCGCTCCTGATGAGCAGACTGTGATGGGTGACCTTGGTAGTCGAGCTCAGGCTGAAAATCCTTATAAAGATACACCTGAAGCTTTCAACCAACAACGGAGTGATACAGAGAGTTTCTCTGTAGCTGCTAATGCTGTTCCAGCTCCTTGGAATGAGCAAGGCGAAAAGGTTTCAGCTGAGTTTTCTGGTGTTGTACCCTTCCAGGCCGCTAAGACCACAGGTGAAGGGATGCCCCAATTCCAAACTACCGGAGAGAAGACTGCTGAATTCCTCAAGCGTCCAGGAATTACCAGCCTGTTCGGATCATGATGATGGACAACGACTTCCCTGCGGTGATGGCGAATGGCGGTGACGGTGCTGGCTTCCTGCGCGAATACCTGCGCGGTTTTCAGAGTTATAAACAGGCAGGAACGGATATTCCTGATTTCGGCATCGAAAAACAGTACGGCCAAGAACAAGGCGGACCGTTAATGTCGCGGACTATTCAGTACACTCCCCCTAACGCTATACTCAAAACGCCGGGGCTTGATTCTCCTTACATGGATCAGTTGATTGAGCGTAAGTTCAAGCCGCTGACTCCTCCTCCTGGACCCAAAGGGCCTCAACTCCCTAGCTTTGTCTGATTATGCCAACGCAGCTCATCAAGAAGTACATTGAAGAGTTTGCTAGTTGGTTGCGTAATCAGCAGGATTACGATGACTTTCCATACGGAACTGAGCCAATTCCAGGTGATAAAACGTGGGTGAAAAAGAGTTGCACCAAAGATTGCAAGTCGTGTGAATGTAAAATTGTAGATAAGGAAGCTAATTAGTAGATCGTGGCTCAGACCAAAGCTCAGCTTGTTGTTGGTTTAAATGTAAATGCGTCCGCTCCTGCATCAGCGCTTCAAATTGATGCGAGCGGTAACGTTAATCTGGATAGCAATACTTTATATGTTGATGCAACCAATAACAGAGTAGGGGTGGGCATTTCGAGCCCTGGCAATCCACTTGAAGTAGTGGGTGCTATTGAAACCAGCGGTTCCAGTAACGCAGTCCTATTTGCTGGTTCAAGCTCTACCCCGACGATTGGTGCTGGTATTCATAAACCAGCGGATGACAGTCTTGCGATTGTAACTGGCTCCACCGAACGTCTCCGCATCGACTCCTCCGGGCGTGTAGGCATAGGGACTTCAAGCCCTAGCCATTTACTTCAATTAAATGGCTCTACTAGCACAACGCTAGGACTTGCTATTGCGCCAAGTGGCTGGAATGTAAGACATCGCTTTACAGTTCCAACTGCGGGGAACGAAGCTGTTATTTCTTCCAATTACAACGGATCAACGGTAGACGACTCAACCCTTGCAACTTCCTCTATCACTGTTTCCAGTGGCGCTGTTCAACTTGCAACTGGCGGTGTTAATACTGCACCTTCAACTCGTCTTTTTGTAGATTCAACAGGCAAAGTAGGGATTGGCACTAGTAGCCCTAATAAACTTGTTGAATTGAGATCAACAGATGCTGCGACGACATTAAGAATTAGCAACC
>Ga0099848_1000581_pt1 | contig 17209 bp, 10 predicted proteins | sample CB_VirMetaG_3_FD_78179 | JGI IMG/M metagenome (GOLD analysis project Ga0099848, IMG submission 78179) | Freshwater to marine saline gradient viral communities from Chesapeake Bay - CB_1508_1S Viral MetaG | ecosystem: Environmental > Aquatic > Marine > Coastal | place: USA: Chesapeake Bay...
GCGATAAGTTTGCCATTCAGTTTTCTGAGTTTCTGTCAAAGGAACGTCTGGCATCTGAGACCAATCCGATTGTCTTAATAATAAATCTCTTTCATAACGAACCTTTATCCAAAAGTTTTCAGAATTGAATACCCACCCAGAAGTTGTCCAATCATGGAACTTACTCGGTCTTTGAGGTTTGTCCAACCATTGACCTTCGCTGTAGTATTTCGTTGACATAAAGGTGTCAGAAGGACCGAACGACGATATATCATACATTACAAAATTACCCATTACGGTTCCGTCAGGATAATCCTCTGTACTTTTTACTGTAGAGGTGTAAGATATTTCACCAGTTTCAGGCTTAACAAAGGCGTACGTTTTACTCATGTTATGTATTTTCCTATAAAAACTGTTTCGGTTGTGCTACAAATAAAATCGATTTTATTATTGATATAGTCATATCGAGCCCTATTGGCTCCAAAATTATCGAATCCAGTACCGAGAAAGTCGCCGATATTGATATAATTCAGATTGTTGGTAAAAACATAATGGTCGTTTATATCTTCGCCAACAGGTATATTATACGTTCCTGTATTGAGTCCACTACCACCAGTGTTTATATTCAAATCAATAATAGCTACAACTTCCAGAGTAGATTGAATATCAGATCTAAAAGTCAACTTTCCATCTTCGTCATATATTGCCAAACCATAATCTGGTAAAGCGCCCACGTCTGAATCATTAAAAACGTAATACTTATATCCGTTCACTGGTTCTAAAAATAAATCACCATATCCAGCAGGATCATCTCCACCCCACTCGTAACCAGTGAATACAGCATTATTTAATTCCGTAAACAAAACGTCAAGTTGATTTTCTGGCGAACCTGTACTGCGTATTGGGCGCGCCATTATGGTGTCACTAGTTAATGGAATAAATGAACCGCTTCCAGTAACACCAGACGGTGGATAATTGCTTCCTGGTAACGCTGTTCCCGTAAGTCTTTCACGGAAGTTGTAATACTGATCGTCGATGATAATATTGTCATCACCGTTTCTTATTTCAATTCCGTAACTCATCCTCTTCTAATCACCCAATATACACCACCTACTTCTTGCGAAGTAAGATTATCGATTGTAAATTGACCAGTTGACTTCGTAACATCAAAAAAATTGTTTCCACCAATTCCAGGTTTAACTATTATCACCCATTGAGCGGTATTTAATAATCCTGTAACTGGTATTGTCACTGATCCGTTAGCCGATATTGTAAAACTATCCACTTTTACAAAAGCTGGAATGTCACTTGTCACTTGGACTAATTTAGTAGTTCCGTTACTTTTATATATTTCAAGCCCATAAGCCATAATTACAACACGCTCAAATTACCAAGTTTAACACGATCAACAAACGATGACCCGTTCCAACTTTGAATCAAAATTCCATCCCCAGTAATAGTTGTTTTACCAACATTTGTCGTTGTTTTATTCAAATTGAAGTTGGGTGGATTGGAAACATAGTCGTCAACACTATCACCAGTAACAAATCCGGCAAGTTGAGATGTAACAGCAATGCCAGCATTATCTATAACCGTCTGATTGAGAGTGGTGAGAGCACCGTCTACATCGTCCGCTGTGATAAAATCTGAAATCAAAGTACCAACACTGTCTGAGCTTATCAGTCCAACAATGTCGCTTGTAACTGCAATTCCACTGTTGTTGATAACAGTTGTTGTAATGGTTGATAGTGCACCGTCTACATCGTCCGCTGTGATAAAATCTGCTGTTGCAGAAGTGACATAAGATCCGTCGACGTACCCTGCGTTATTGGTCAATAAACTTATGTTGTTACCGCTTACGATGATACTTCCCGACGATATTATATCATTAACGTTAAGTCTATCCGCTGAAATCGTGCCTGTAGTAATCGAACTTCCGTCAATTGTGGTCGTACCCGCAAGTTTAAACGGTGACGGGCTAGTATGCAACCCATCGTATTTCTCAATCTGAATTGCATCCCAGTAAGAAGAGTCTCCGCTGTTAGCGTTTATTAAGTAGATAGCAAACGCCGGATCTGTTCCAGATATGGCTGAGGTTAATGTGCTTATTCTAACCCATCCATCCGAAGCGGTAATATCTCTTGTTGCCGGATAGAATGCGCCACCAGAAGTCGCACCAAACTCTCTTGCAACAGCAACCAATCTTACGGGAACTGTATCTGTATCCTTTGTTCGAACATAACCACTGACTATGTACTGTTCACCAACTTCCGCACGAATCCAAGAACCCGCTGTATCAGTAGAAGGATGAATATACTTAAAACCGTCCGCCGCAGTCGAATTTAATTTAAGAACATGAGTTCCGTGAACAGCGGGAATTTCGTTTGTGATTGTATGAGTAGAATTTCCTGTTGTACCGTAGACAAATCCCTTTGCCGCATAATTTTCGAAACTAGCAACATCTGTTACTAAGTTAGCCCCATCTGCGTTGAACGTCAGTTTATTAGTTGTAATGGTACCGTCTACCATAAGGTCGCCCGTAACACGAACGTTCGACAATTCGACACTATCACCGCTGATAGTGAACGGTTGAATAGCAGTATTCGATGCATTAATTACATTGAACTTGTCTGTTACAACAGTGAACTCTGAAGTTACCCCTGTATTGTATAATTTTATACCAGAAATGTAACCGTTGACGTTGGTCGTCAAGAAGTATTCTGCCGCGATATCAGTGAGATCACTTTCAGTAGCAGATATTCGTACATCGAATCCGCTAGCCAATGAAGCGGTGTTCGTTACTGAATCTTCGAGATTCTGAATTGAAACTGCTAAGTTTGTTATCAACGATGCCTGTGCTGTAACACTGTCATCGACAGCATTTATTTTGGATGTCAACGCTTGATATGCTGTTGACGAAACAAGTGCATCGCTGTCAAATCCGATAGAGTTTTGAAGATCCGTTATCAGCCCAGAGTTTACTAGAATATCCGAATCATTCGCTTCGATTCTAGAAGTCAACGCTTGATATGCTGTTGACGAAACAAGTGCATCGCTGTCGAAACCAATCGAATTTTGAAGATCCGTTATCAGCCCAGAGTTTACTAGAATATCCGAATCATTTGCTTCAATTGACGATACAAGATTTTGATATGCAACTGCTGTAATCAGAGTACTGCTATCGAGATACGTTTTATTTTCTAAACTTGTCACTCTTTGTGTTAGAGTAGACACGCCATCGCTGTTAGCGACGATTCTTGTGTCAAGCGAATTGTATGCGTTGGCCGCCAACAGAATTGTATTGAAACTGTCTTTAAGAACAACGTTGTTTTCAAGTAAAGTAAAGTCACTAGATAACGAAACGAGTTCATCGCTATTGGCATCAATTCGACCGATTAGACCAGCTGTCTGTTCGTTGATTACTGTGATAACTAAATCAGAGTTAATTCCGTCTATCACTAATCCATTAACTGTCTGTGACAATTCAACAAGATCTTGGGACAGAACTGAATAGTCGCTTTCTGTTGCAGTTACTCTCGTGCCTAACGTATTAATTGCAGTCGCATTTAATGTCAAAGAACTGTCAAGAAGAATTAACGAAGAAGATAAAGAATCTACTCTCTCGGCTAAAACAGTGATTGCACTATCTGTCACATCAATACGAGCGACGATTCGTGTTTCAGCCGCTGCCACAGCAGAATCTACAATGGCGAGAATTGCACTTGAATCTACTAGATCCAAACCCGCAAGAGAAGACTGAAGTTGTGACACATCACTTGACACAACAGATATTGCGCTGTCCGTTAATATTATTTGTGCGGTTAACTGACTAAGCGCAGTGGCATTTACACCTATTGCTGAGTCTAATAATAGTGCATCTGCTTCTAGATCTGTAGTTCTTTGAGCAAGTATGTTGACTGAAGAGTCGGTAAGATCGATTAATGAAATTAACTCGGTTCTTGCACGAGATACAGCAGAGTCGATCATTGATGCTACTGCATCTGAATCAAAAGCGAGTAAATCGAGATTTGAAACTTGCGTATTCAATGAAACAACATCACTTGCAAGAGATGTTAATCGACTACTGTCAAGATAAAGACAGACCGATAAATTGCTTAATGCATTTGCTGTTGCAATTTGATATCCGTTGAAATCGCTATCAAGCGCTGATAGATCTAAACTTAATTGAGTAATGTCTTCAAGACTAGCCGAAAGTCTATCGCTGTCGGCATCTAATCTAAAAACAATACCATCAAACACGCTAGCAGTCAACGATAGAAAAAAATCTGAATCGATAATGCTTCTGAAATAACCAGAATCGAACGTAATGGTAGAATCGAGTTGTCCTACAATATTTCCAGCAAATAGGGTTCCATCGATATACAGATCACGCCATTTCAGATCAACAGCCCCTAGATCGTATGTTTTGTCCAAGTTAGGAACAATGCTACGAGTACCGTAATTCTCGAGAACGTCACCAACATCTTCCGTCAATTCGCCAAACAACTGCAACTTAGTGATCTGACGAGTAACACCGTCTTCTTTGCTTCGAACGATAAGAAGGTCACTGTCGTTGATTGTGTCAGTGACCGGAAGTTTATCGATTGTGACGCTCTTGACCATCGGATATGTTCCTACATTATTTTACTTTTATTTATATGCTGTCCACAGAGACGCTGGTATAAAGAATACTATTATCATCGAGGTCGAAAACATCGATGTCTGCTTGCGTGATAATTTTGCTTGGCGCGTCCGCTCGTTTATACAGACTCAACTTCATATCAAAGTCAAGCGTGTAAATTATTGTTCGTCTTGCCTCTATCGGACCTTCGTAATCGTCGCTGAAAGTAATGCCTGTCAAATTGATTGGCGTGTCTTCTTTAACGTCATAGTCATCTAGTGGTTTTACTGTTACTGTATACTGTGGAGTAAAATACGGCAGAATTTGTTCCACGACCTGTAACGCGTCGTCTTGACTTCTTGCATACACGCTAAGCTGAAACTGAATGGCGTATGGTACTGGTGTGTAAATCTGAGAAGCGGAACCGTCGAAAGTCGAAGGTGGTACGACACATTTATTCATCTTCGGCAATTGACGAGTCGCATCATAGTTCATACCGATGATTTCAAAAGACATTCTCGGAAGTTTAATTGCAACTTGACGTTCCTGATCTTCGCCGGCATTCATTTGAGCGATGCGATCTATGAAATCTCGTTTTGGTGCGTACGACAACGGCACCTTAACTTGACTGATTATTTCATTAGAACTGTTCTTACGCACAACATAGATTTCATTAAACAACGAGCCGAAAACGGCAACCGCTTTTCTTATTCTTTGATTATAGAAATGTGGTCCAAACATTAGAACGGATCTCCAAACGGATTACTTTCGCTGAAATCAATAAACGATGCTGCTTCTGATTGGAAGTCATCGTTCTGAGCTGTTTGTTGAATATTCTGAACTTCATCCTTAGTTGTTGGAACTGCAGTTGCGCCCGAGTTCTGACCTACGATTTCTGTCCCACTAACAAACGAATGGAACTCGCCGTCGGTTGCGCCAAAGTGTGCGATGTACAATTTCTTATTGGAAGGATCGGAGTAATCTAACTTAACCACTTCACCCTTCATCGTATACGTTCCACCGTCCTGATGAACATCTTCGCCCACTTCAAACGTTCCTGAAATTGAAGAGAGTGTCAATACCGTCTGATAGGTGTAAGCGGATTCAACAATATCAATCGCTTCAACGCCAGTATCAAAGTCTTCGTCGCTGTACTCAAACAACTCGCAACGCATTTTGAATACTGGTAAATTCTTTAACTGGTAGAAAGGCGATTCGTCTTCTACCTTTGTGATCTCGAATATTGATCCAGACAGAGTAAGGAATATCAAATCGCCTTCTCTTGGTCTGTAGAATGGTTTGTCATCTTCAACTTCGTATGGTGCGATTGAAGTATTCCATCTTCTTCTTGAAACTATGAACGTCGCTGCATCTCTTATTTCAACACCGAATTTAGTGAATAAATCACCCTCGCCGTCAAATCCTTCAGTGTTTTCAATGTACATCTCAATCTTATATGCATTATCAAATCTTGACGGAACGTCGTCGTCAAACACTTGGTCAACGTTTACCAATTCACGAGGCATATAGTACACGTCTTGTCCGTACATTTTGAGTGATTCGATAATCAGGTCTTCATATAGAAGTTGTTCCGATCTCGATCCTCTACTGAAATAAGGATTCGTAGCCATATTAACCTACAATAAAATCAACGGGAAGTTCTTGTTCAAGACGCAATCTTTCTTCTAACTTTTCTATGTCTGCAGTAGCGTCATCGTACAACTGTCTGCCATTAACCGTCACGCCACCTGGAAGCTGCATACCATCGAATTTCATCATATTAAGACCCCACTGCTGTTTAATTAATGCAGTAGTATAATCTTTGATAAACATATCGTTGTAGATCGAACCATTAGTATCCGGATCAACAATCTGATAAATCTCGGCAACAACCCAGTCACCTTCTTTGAGGTCGCCGTCATTAAAGTCGCCGTAAATGTATAGTCGGTCTTGGTGGCGCGAGAACGTAACTTGGGGATGACCGTGTAACTGTTGGTCGATCATACTTAAGTACTGTTCCATTTGATATAGGTACGACAGATCTCCAGCGAAGTTGATGAAGTCGCCCATATTGTTTAAAAACATTTGATACCGAATATCGAACAGGTTACCGCTGGAACCATACGTTGTGGATACCGGAAATACTTTAGACACAAAGATAATGTTCGAATCAATCGGGATGTATTTGTTCTGTACGTCCTGTGCGGTTACTTCGTGTTTTATGTAAGTTCTAATCGTTGCGTCGCTGTGAAACTCTTGATATTTCTGTAGAGCGTCATCAACTTTGTCTTCGATCTGATCGACGTCAACGTTTATCTCAATGACTGGTTCGCCTAATCTACGAAGACAGTAATCAATTAACTGTTGACGGGTGGTTGGAGATGCCATATTGTGCCCCGTATAAACAAATCATTTGTATTTATTTATACGATAACGAAACGCGGGTATAAAAAAAGGGAGCCGAAGCTCCCTTGAGACAAACGCGAAAGCGTGAATTAAGGTTGCTCGCCAATATTATAACTAAAGATAACGTTTGTTGAGTCTATATTTGAAACATTACCTTTCTGACGAATTTGAACATTGATCGTTTCATTGGCAACCGTTGCACCGTTTTGTGGTCCTGTCAATGACAAAGTTAATGCACCAACACCAATATCGGTCCACTGATTTAATGTCGCGCCCGAGAAATTGAAATTGACACTAGGAGAAGATCTCGTAACGAAGTATTCGTATTCACTATAATAGTTTGTTCCGGTAACAGCTAACCAATCTTCACCTACGCCAGCAGAGTTATTAGTCGAATCAATCGAGGTAGTACCGTCGTTGTTAAATGTAATCGAAACAGTACCTACCGCAGGTGCGTACGATTGAACTTGATAACTTGTGGGCATAACCACCACTGGTGGTGTCAAAGAGGTATCGACAATTTCAATAGTACTCAACGCGTTCCAACCACTATAGTAACCGGATTGGTCGCTAACAACAACCGTCAGATATTCTGTACCTTCGGTTTGTTGATCCGCTACAATCACAACATCAAACGTGCCTACACCACCAACAACTTCGAACGAATTGTCAAATTGGTAAGATGTTAATTGTGGGTCTGTATCCTCAGGCTCAGACGTGTCACCTGGGTGCGACGCGAAATAGTATGTTCCGTCTGGTCTTTGAGTGGTATACGTATATGTTACTGTGTCACCTTCGTTGGCTGTGCTAGTTGAAGAAGTTAACGAATCGTTGATACTGGTGTCGTTAATAGTAATAGTTGTAAATCTATTCGTGTCTGTTGTATACCCAGACTGAGAAGCAACGGCGACAGTCAGCGTTTCCGTTCCATCAGTAAAATAATCAGCCACAATTCCTACTTGGAAAGTACCTACACCACCAACAACTTCGAACGAATTGTCAAATTGGTAAGATGCCAATTGTGGGTTTGTATCCTCAGGCTCAGACGTGTCTCCAACCCTCCTGCCAAAGTAATATGTGCCGTCTGGTCTTTGAGTGGTATACGTATATGTTACTACATCACCCTCGTTAACAGAAGAAGAAGAAGCAACTAATGAATCATATATCGTCGAATCCACTACTGTTACGAACACACTCTGTTTAATTATAGTGGTGTAACCATAGTTAATACCGTCGGATACAATAAGTCTAAACGACTCAGTCCCGTCAGTTATATAATCAGCCACAGCTGTTACATCGAACGTTCCAACACCATTGGTGACTGTGAATGCGTTAGGGGTGTAGTTGTAGTACGGAATATCTTGAACGATGTCAACGTCTTCAATATTCTGCGCAGGTGACCCCTTACCCCAATAATACGTTCCATCTGGATATTCGTTAGTTGTGAACGTGAACGTAATTGTGTCACCTTCGTTCATAGTTGTTGAGCTTGGAACTAACGTCGTGATTGGTTCAACAGATGTGTCGTTGACAATCACTGATACGTTGGGAGAATTCGTTTCTGTTCCCTCACTATCGACAGCGTCGAGGGTAACGACTATTGTTTCAGAACCTTCGGTTGTTTGATCGGCAACCATAGTGAACTGAACTGTACCCATGTCACTGGCAATTGTGATAGTACCAGTTAACGAGGACAAACTTATGTCTTCGACTGAGACGCCAGAGATTGTGTATCCTATTGTAGTTCCGTCTGCTACGTTAGACGTGTTAACTGTAAATATCACCGCCGTAAGTCCGTCTTCATTAACCGAAACAGCGTTAGAAGCGAAACTGAGATATTGGGGCGTTGCGGATTGTTGAATACCGTTGGGGTGTTCAACGGGATCGATCCATTGATTCAGAACCGACGATATAAGCCATCTGTTTTCGGCCATTGGGAAATTCCTTTATTGAGTATTAAAAGTTTGAATATAACAAACGCGTGTGAACCTCGCTGTTAAATATTTATACGATAACGAAACGCGGGTATAAAAAAAGGGAGCCGAAGCTCCCTTGAAGTGAGTTTGTGAGAAGGAGTTATTTTGACTTCGTTTGTACCGTCAATATCGTATACGTAGACACAACCGATTCCGCCATTACCGTTGTAGGATCCGTCGCACTTGTTAATGGATAGTGTTATGTTTACGCACCCGACGTGCCCCAAACGGGTTGTTTTGATACGTCCCATCCACCATTTGGTCCAAATGATCCAGTCGCATCGGCGAATTGATCTGGTAAAGACGCTATGTTTGTCACGTCCCATCCACTCAAATCCTGATCGAAATAGTAAGCGTCTTCGAACATAGAATCCATATTAGTAACGTTCGAAACATTCCAACCGCCAATATCTTGATTGAACGCTCGAGCGTCGTCGAACATACGATACATGTTTGTTGCAGCGCTTACATCCCAACCGCTTATGTCTGCATTGAATGCACGAGCTTCGAAGAATGTTTCTTCGAACGACTGTACTGAGCTTACGTCCCAACCAGATAAGTCTTGATTGAAGTCGTATGCGTAGTTGAACATTTCATACATCGTAGTTACGTTTGATACATTCCACGTAGAAATGTCGCCGTTGAAGTCATATGCGTAGTTGAACATCGAATACATTGTAGTAACGCTTATTGTATTCCACTGATCGAGGTCTTGATTGAAGATTTCTGCGTGTTCGAACATCTGTTGCATAGAAGTAACGTTTGATACATCCCAACCGTTAAGAGGTTGGTTGAAAGATGTGGCAAAATAAAACATCCATCCCATATCAGTAACGCTACTTGTATCCCAAGAACCAATTGGTTGATTGAAAACAGTCGCTTGGTTGAACATAAAGCGCATATCTGTTACACTAGAAGTATCCCATGTTGTAATATCGCTATTGAACGCATATGCTGTTTCAAACATAGCATACATATTTGTTACGCTGCCTGTGTTCCAATTGCTCAAATCTTGGTTGAAAACTTCAGCCGCATCAAACATTTTTTCTAACGTTGTTACTTTGCTTACATCCCAGTTACCTATTGGTTGATTGAACGCCGAAGCGTTGTGGAACATATAACTCATATCTGTTACACTAGAAGTATCCCAACCACTAATATCTTGGTTGAATACCGTTGCGTCTTGGAACATTTCGAACATATTGATGACACTAGAAGTATCCCAACCACCAATATCTTGGTTGAATACAGCGTTTTCTTCAAACATCTGGCCCATATCAGTTACCGCGCCGGTATTCCAAGTGGTTATATCACCGTTGTAACTACCAAAGCCGAACATGCGATTCATATTGGTAACTTTACTTGTATCCCACAAATTCAAATCCTGATTAAACGCTGTGGCGCCACTGAACATGTTTGCCATATTGGTGATACCAGAAACGTCCCAAGTTGCAACATTTGGATCGTTAAACGAGCCAGCGTTTTGGAAGAAACCTCTGACATTACCTTTAATAGTTGGCGTGTCTGTTGCACTGAACGAAACTATGTCACTGCCATAGAACATGTACATTGGATTCGAAAGTACTGTGTCGCCCCACTGGCTGATGTCCGTCACAACAATGTTGTTGAGTTTGGAGCTGTACAAAGCAGGAGTGAGTCTTTGTGTTTTGATAGAAACTGTGTATGTTCCTGCAGCTGCGTAGTCGTGTGATAATGAAGCAACGGTAGAACCAGTTTCTGCTGGTGTACCATCACCCCAATCAATAGAATAGTGGTACCCTTCTGTGCTGTTAGAATAAGGTATGAAATGAAGGAACTCTGCAGTTCCAGCAGATGCTACATCCACAACAATCTCTAACGGCGTCAAATCTTGAACTGTCACCAGAGGTTCGTTCAGTTCATAATTTATCTTTTTACGAGAGTATTGGAACCCTCCGGCACCACCCTGAGTCCACGAACTGAAATTAAATTCGTAATACTGGTTGTCCAACATTGAATACATAACAACAGGATTGTAGTCGCCTGACAGTACGTTGTTTCCGACACTTTGACTAAAGTAGTTGTAAAAATTAGAATAATTTAAAGTTGATGGATCAAAGAATGCGGTTTCTGGAGACTTAGCCCACAAAGTAGTATATGGACTGAGATAGTCGACCATGTCGTAATCACTCTCAAACACACTATTCCACAAAGCACCGCCGCCACCACCAACGTTTCTTGTCAAGGTTACGTTGTCGGTGATTACGTCGTACTGTTGACTGTTGTCTGGTTGCGAGAATGAAACTATAGATCCGTAGAAAGGTGCGTTGGAAATAGTCAAAGATATTGGGTCTAAACCAACAACCGTACCTATGCTATCTGTTACATCTAACGTAAACGTTAATGTTTCGGTTGCTGTTTCAACGGGGACTGGTAGACCGTCTAAACGTACTCTGAACGTCAGAGATGCTTGACCACCAGTTACCGTCAACGTGCCGGTTAATGATTCGAGTGTGATATCGTCTACTGTTATACCCGCACCGCCAATCGTATATCCAACTGTCGTACCGTCTGGAACCGATTGTGGTGCAACAACAGAAACGACAACGTCAGAAGAGTTGTCCTCTGTAACTGCATTAGGAGTTATTGTCATGGAGATGTACCGAATCTGAGCCTCGCCGGACTGGCCGTCGCCAGATCCGCCGTTAGCCCACCCACGAAGAGTTACATCCTCGTTGGGAGTTGCCCATGTATTTAATATGGGCGTTAAATACCATCTATTTTCAGCCATTGTGGAATTCCTTTGTTTTTTGGTGAAAAGTTAGAATTAAATAACAAATCCGCGTACGCGTCACTAATACTTATTTATAATAGTGAGGTACGCGGGAATATTAAGGTTACTTTAAGAAATAACTTAGGAACGGTTAAATACTTGTACGTATCCCAACTTACCGGTGATTACTGCACCAGCATCTGCTGAGTCGAACCACAATCTACCAGAATACGGAAGTAATGTGCATTCCCCTTGGGCAGGTGTAGTGAAATCATAATTAATAGTAGCCGGAACACCATCAATATATATTTCGTTGTACCGCGATCTAATTCTACTATCCTGAATTACCTTTCGGAAATTAGGGTCAAACCTGCCAGTATCAACACCATTACCAAGTTCTACAAACCTACCGTTATTTTGATTGGTATAGGTAGCTACAACATCCTTCAATAATAGTTGACCGTAATCGTTAGTAGGGTCCCCTTTAAGCATACAGAACTGCAAATCGGAAGTGTTGTTGATTATTGATGTATAGAAAACGGAACCGTTTCTAGCGTATGTTATTTCACCAGAAACACGCTCGATCGTGAACACGTCATCTGGTGTCCAATTATACATTTGTTCGAAATGCCTTGTGCTTCCCGCGTGATTACGAATTGAAACTCTAAAGTCACCGTCACTATCCGCATCCCAACGATAATCAAACGACATCTTTTCGTCAAAACCGAGATTTTGATCGATATTGGTTGGATCAGTGGCATATGGATGTAGACAGACCGCGTATCCATCAGAAACGTTTTTATCATGTTCAAATGCTGCTACTCTAAATGATAATGAAAAATCGCCTTGGAGTCTCTGTTCTGTGCGAATATACGATGCATAGTTGCCCATATTGCTTGACAGGTACAACAATCCAGGTTCGTGCCAAACTCGTTCAGAACCATTTGAAGCTCCGCAACTAGTTAAACCGTATACTGGTTCTGTTACTGTTCCGAGATCCACAGCGGGGACATTGCTAGCAAACTGATCAGTTGAAATAATTTCAAGGAAACTGTTGCTATGACTTATGCTTGCGGTTGTTGCATTGTCTTTAAGAATTCCATTATACACATAAGTGTCATAGTATTCTGTTTCAATGAAACTGTTACCCGCTTCGGCGTTTGCAAAGGAAATGTTCAGTCCGTCAATCAGCGGTTCGCTAGTGAGGTGAGTTTCCTTCGGTGACGAGTCTCCGAGCACCCACTCTGAACCGTTCCAACCATAAGTTTTCCAAGCGCCCCAACTCTGTCCCTGATCGCCGCCGTCTGTTATACTGCCCGTCAGATTGTGTATGAAATACGAACCAAAATAAGAATTGAGACCATTCTTTGTGTACAACAAACATCCTGGTTCTATCATAACCAGAGGATTGTAAACACCAGTATTGTACACTGGTTCGTCGCTTACGCGTTTAAATACGTGAGCGTTTCCAGCCCCCGATCCACCCAAAAGACTGTAGTTAGAACTGGAAGAGGTTGAGTCGAAATCATCTGTTCTTACAGCACAGTAGTACTCGGTTGATCCAACTATCTCAACACCAAGCAAAAATTCACTTCCATTGTCGGAGTCTTCCCACCAAACAACTGAATTGCTTCCCCAAGCAAAAGAAGAGTTGTCGTTAAAATAACCTTGATATCTCCAAGCGCCTCTGTGGTTAGCAACTCTCGTATAAAGGTCTTCCCCACTCCCATTACTACCTGGATGAATCATCACCCACAAACTGTTTTTGGTGCAGAACATTCCAACGGCAGGCATATAACCGTAATTCGGTTTTCCGCCAGTGTTGGCGGCTAATTGATCAGAAGTTCCACCAGCTGATCCTGCGCGAGACCACCAAACAACATCGTCGTTCGTATCGTTAATGCTGCCCGCTAGTCTTCTCGGGAAAACAAATCGGTCTTCGACGTGATAACGGTCCATCGTGAACCCAGCAATACGAGTTGGTTCAGTTGTAGGATCGGACGTATCTAAAACCCCATCGATTTTGAATTGAGTAGCCGTACTGGCGTTATACACGGTCCAAGTAACACCCTCATCAGAAGAACTACACAGTTCTTGATCGAAGATTGCCCACAAGGTTCCGTCCTTCTTCATTTGCACACCACGACAGATAGTGTCGTTGGCTGCGCCTGATACTGAGAGTTTTGTCTTAGTATATGTTGTGCTTCCGATAGATCTTTCGATTTTATATAACCCACCACTTAGATCAGCAACGTAAATTTCCCCAGTCTTTTTGGCAATAACTTGAGAGATACTGCCAAATTCAATGTTAATTCCACTCGCTACGATGGAGTTGATGGTGATACCGGTCCTATCAAATGAAATAAATTCAGGATAACAGTATTGCACATATCCCGAAACTTTGTTGTTTGCAAAATCAGAGTACGATTGTTTTTCCATCGATACTGTGTATGGATACTGTCCGTGATAACCGAAATCCGAATCCTGAATGAACGGAAGCGTAGAATTATATCTTCCAACGCGAGGAGTCGCATTCGCGTATTCAGTGTTCATATTCATCATTTCAACTGGTCTGAGTCGGTGTTCGTTATTTAACGTACCGAACCAATTTCGCGATTTAACGTTATAAGTTGATGTACCGACTTCGCCGCTGTTCTTAATAACAGTTCTATATTTTTTCGCGAATCCGTCAACATTTCCAGTCCAACCAGAACCAACCGGTTTGAGTGAGGTGCTGTCGTTAATGGTTATTGAACCACCACCATTAGCCAGAGCATCAATATCTTGGTACGGTAATAAAGACGCTTGCGTTCTCGGAAACGTGTTCTGTATCGCCGTTCCATGATTCGAGTCGTTAATGTAGAAATAGTCTGTCAAGTTATAAACAGTGTTCGGTATCTCACCTTTAACCGATAATTGATTGTGTATGTTGCCGTGGTTACCAGCGTTTCCAATAAGTGCTGTTCCTATCAGTATACCGGATGGGTCTGATAGTGTTCCGTACGACATACCGGAAGTTCCATAAACCCCGTCTTCAATAGCAATGTAGTTGTTCGTTATAGACGACCCTGGATCGTTTCGAGACACACCAATTCTGTCGGTCCATAGTATATCATCAGTAAGTCCTGTACCGTATACTGATGCAGCTTTCCATCTATCATTAACGTTTGTGTGAGCAACCAGCAATATGTCTTCTGGAAGATGCATGGAACTGGATGGTGTTGAGGAGCTTATGCTCTGCAGAACGTAATCTTTTCGCAGTTGTTTTTCTGCTCGTTTGAATTTACCTTCTACCGATCCAAGGTCAACGATGACGGTATACAGAACATCGAGAATCTGTGTACTAGTTTGTTCGAACGGAAAGTCAAGCCTTGTGATGTTGTTCTTAACTAGACCAACACAACGAATTTTCCTCGTTTTATTGATGTTCGGAGAGAAACGGTATTTAACCGTTAGTTTCATAGTGTTGTCAATTTCTTCGCGATCTTCGTAACTCCAATCCAGTAATTCTTCACCGTACGTAACTAATGAAGAAACTACACTCCAAGAGGTATTGGTTGCTACTGGGACTCCACCTGGATCGTATGCTGGTGCTTCAGCTGAAACTTCACTTATAAAAATTTTCAACGGGTAATCGGTAGCCTGATACGAAGAGGCTGACAAAATATACGGAGAGTAGTTGGTATAATTCCCACCAAAAGAAAAGTGTCTCGCGAGACTCAATCCGTTTTTCTTTTCAACCGTTTCGACGGGAAGTCCAACTGGAATCCATCTATCGTTCTCAAACGCGCCTTCATACTTTTCTATTTTAATAAAACCCTTTGAATAATGCATCAGTCAATCCTTTAAATACGATACTAATATTTATATAGTTATACCGGTAGTGTTTGTAGTGTGTACACTACACGAGTTACCCCGACAGAATCGAAATAACTGTTGATTTCTGTGTTTCTAGCGTGTACGCTGTCTAACTGTTCTGGCATTTGAGACAGAGAGTACGTAATCCTTGTAGCAGTTAAACTTGTAAACACGCTGGTTATCTCTGTTGGACCGACTGTTACATTATCTGTAAATGATTTAGACGATCTTCCGAAAACGGTACGTTCTGTTATAACAGTCTCTGCTTGTCCAAAGGGGACAACAGAACCGACTAGATTGATATCTAGTGTAGAGATAGAGTTGTTAGAGATTCTAACCTTGAAAGGACCATCACTAGTTCCGTTTATTAATGTACCACCTTTATTCCAAATAGGTACGTACCGATACGCCGTTGATTGTGCTGGCATAATATAGTAACCAACGTCGAGTGCGCTCGGGTAGTTTGCAACTGTAATCCATTTCTGATTTGTTGGATTGTACTGTTGAATCAAGTAACCGTAGTAATCCGAGGAGATTGGTTTAGACCAATATATTGTGTTTTGCGTTGCAATTTGCGATCCAGTGTAGTATGATCCATCTTCATTAAATATCTGTGTGCCTATTTTACTCGCAACGTAATATATGGAACTGGTGGACGTTGAAGAAATCTTTGTCGAAACGTATATGTTGTCTTTTGGATCAACGTTGATATCTAAAGAGTCTGTTTTAGAAGCGATACCAAATGGCGTTTTTTCGAATAATGTTATTCTTAAAACAACATTGGTAGAAGGATTAACAGCTGTAGTGAAAGAGGTTGTTAGAGTGTCAGTGCTTGAGAATGATCCTGGTTCTCCTTCAACCTGTTCCCATAGTATAGTTTTACCTTCAAGCGAACCAGTGAAAGTTGCAATTAGATTGAATGTAAACTGTGTGCCGGAGAGAATGTTTTTGTCTGATCCTGCAGATAACAACCCAGATATGGTTGGTGGTTCTGCTTCCACGAATAAACCATTTTTACCAACATATGAAGAATTAGTTGATTTTACAAGGACGTTTCCGGATACCGAGCTCGGTGATCCGGAAGGCACAAAGGGTACATCTTTTCCAGCAAAATAATTAGTCACAATAACACCAACGTATCATTTGTTTCACGCTTTAATAATTAACAGTTTATCGGAAGCGAGACTCCTTCCAAATGCCGCTGATGAACTTGTTGTTTCTTGCAGCGAACCGTCTGTTCCCACTAAGTAGTATCTATTGGTAGTGAGACCAGTAACTCGATCGTTAATACCACCTATTACTGTTACATTAACTGACTGACCATCAGTAACGGTCTGTTCTGCTATGCCAATCGCGTTTTCATAGTCTGTTGAGGCTAGAGTTGTTGCTATTCTATAGCGCGAATCGTATGTGTATGGTGACGATGATGATTCAAACGGCCGGAAGTATAGAAATATATAACTTTGTAGGGCACTGTTGTATAACACATTTGAAAAGTAATTAGGCGTATTAACAATATCAAAGTACTCAGCCACTACAGTGTAATCACTTAGTAAATGTTGCCCGGCTGTTCCTACCAACGTCACAGTCCTGTATACCCAATCTCCCCCTATGCTA
>Ga0099848_1000583_pt1 | contig 17174 bp, 22 predicted proteins | sample CB_VirMetaG_3_FD_78179 | JGI IMG/M metagenome (GOLD analysis project Ga0099848, IMG submission 78179) | Freshwater to marine saline gradient viral communities from Chesapeake Bay - CB_1508_1S Viral MetaG | ecosystem: Environmental > Aquatic > Marine > Coastal | place: USA: Chesapeake Bay...
ATTGTTGAATTGGGGTTTGGGCCAAGCGTTTCCAGAATGGCTATATCCCTCGCCATGCCATCGATGTGATCCATCATAATAGTGAACGGATCACCCTTGCCATAAAGCTGCTGATAAGAAAGCCAATCATCTGCGCTTTTGAAAACAAGGAAGCGATGGTCGGCTCGTCTTCGGGCCAAGGAGCGACCGGTCCCAGCTACGCTGCTTTCACCGACTTTGTTGAATCCGCTTGTGACAATCGTCTCATAGATTTCACGTAGAAGCTGTTCGCGCTCTTCATTGAGAAACCGCCTATTGTCCTGCTCGCTGATGATCTTGTTCCAGTCCAGCTTGCTTTCGATGTCTCTCCGCCACTGATCGAAACCAGCCTGCCGGATGACTGCCGAATTGTGCTGCTGCGGCAGCCCCCAATCCTCGCGTTTCGGGATAGCGCCGCCAGCTTTATTGAAAGCCGTCCTGAGCATTTCCGATGTCTTGCGCCAAGCATCGGCAAACTCACGCGCGAGGGCATTCCCGCTGTCCTCGCCAAACAACTCCCTAGTGAGATCGCGACCAGTGGCTTTCGCGGCGCGCGTCTCGCGGCCAAGCACGGAAGACCGGCGCATGCCGCGCAGAACCGCCGCCATGTTGGCATGAGAACGGGCGAGCCAAGATGTGCGCCTTGAGTCGAGATCGATAAACTTAGCGCGTCCGCTGCCATCTCTGTCGAGGATGTGGCTCATTCCGTCTCCGACGAAATCGCCCTCATAAGACAAAACATCCTGAACGACACGCTGTTGCGCGGCATGCTGCAATACCAGCCTGCGCTTGCGTTGGATAGCGTCGAACTCCGCAGAATCAAAAGCCTCCCGGCTTGCCGCCGCCGCAGCTTCGGCATCACTCATCGTTCGCCTGTTCTGGGCATAAATGCCCTCGTACAGTTCGCGGACACGCGACGCCTGTTCCGGTGTGATTGTGCCTTCAGATTCGGCGTTATCGATACATTCGCGGAAACTCATCGGACGACGCAGCCCCTCAATCTATCGAGCAAGACATCATCTTGCCGTATTGTCGCTTTGAGGTCTGCGGCCAAAAGACCGCGAGCCTCGCCTGTTATCTCGTCATCTGCATAGATGAGCATATCGTCAGGTATGTCATCTATCGTTTTTGCCAGAGCGTTAATGTCTTGGGCGTCCGGCTGGATCACTTCCGGCAGGCGCTCTCTGGGATTGCCGCGCTCTCCAAGCTCTGGGAGCCTGCCTTGAATAACGTCAGCCGTGGCGCTCTCGACGCGCGCGACATGATCTATGCTGTCGATATCAGGCGATGGTTTCTGGGCGACAATATCCGCGTCATCAGCCAATCCGTCGAGCATGTTGGCTTCGTTGTCGCTCACAAGACCTGCCTTGCGGTATGCCTGAATGCCTTCTCTGACTTGTTTGTTTGTGAGCGATATGGCGCGCAGACCAGCCGGGAACGCCGCCCCAAACAAGGCAGCGCCCGTGATGTTCGCATAAACCTCGTCCCAGCTATATTCAAGCCCAAGAGACTCATGCCATTTCTTGACTTCTGGCTGGAGGATTGCCTCTTGTCCCGCCGACAAAAGCGCGTTGCCCGCCATTTGCCGAAACAGCCCCGTTCCAAAACCAATCGGCGCTGTCATTATATTCATTGCGGCAAAGTCGTCATCAACCAGAAGCCCGCCAACTGTGCCTATGAACCCGCCGACAGCGCCCATTGTCGTCGTTCGCTGCGACACGTTCTCGCCCCGCTTAATCTCAGACAGGGCGATTTGTTTGATTTCGGCGTCAACACCTTCTGGCGTCAAGTTCTGGTATTCTGGATACAGGTCGGGATTTTCCCTTATCTCAGAAAATATCTTGTCAATCGCGCCCTTTCTGGATTGATCCATCAGGTTCGCCATTGTCGGCCCAAGGAGGACGCTGCGCATGGACGATGGATCGTCAAAAGACTTTCCGCTGCGCTCCTCAAGCGTTTTGATGACAGGGGACAGCTTCTCCGATAGCAGTTCGTAATATGTATCTGTGTTCTTCCCGCGCGTCTGAGAGTCAAACAACGCGGGCATAGATTCCCAGAAGCCCATATCTGTGCCGTAATACGGCTCGGGCTGCGGAGCAGGCGCGTTTGGGTCTGGCAAGTTGTCGTAGAAGATAGACATTATCTTCCTGTCTGGCGCAATCTCTGCCGGTATTTTTCAAGCGCGGATGGTTCACCGGCACCACTGTATGGATATTTGCCGACTACCTTTTCCCGAAGATATTCTTGAGTCCTCGGCGTCGGCGATGACATATACTCAAGCTCATCGACATCGATGACGGGCTGCATCAAGGTTTTTTCCGCCAACATATTCAGATCAAGAACGAACTGTCCTCCGATCCCATTTGTGGCGAGACGCTCAACGCCACCAGCCTTAAACGAAATTGTGACCTTCCCGTCGCCTACCGTTCTAAGGACAATCTTGTTTTCATTTATAAGCTTACGGATATCCAAGATTTCCCCATTAGGGTCACGGATCACATGCCCTGTCTGGGCGTCCATAAACGCATCAATCGGAGCGCGTTCCATGATCGATTCAATGTCATTGCCGCCTTCCGTGCGGATTGATGCAGGGATGGCAATTTTGATTCCGTTGTATTCGGCGATCCCGCCGTAAAATTCGCCGTCCGCCTTTTTGACTCGGCCAGCAGCATCTTGGAACGCCTCTCTCATCCTGTCAGGATTGGCAGTGGTTTCATAACCACCTCGGCCAATGTAAATAGCCTCGGCAGTTTCCATAATCCCCTTCTTCGCGACAGGGGCGCCACTGAACGGACTAAGCAGATCACCCGCCAGATTGTCGAATGTCTGCTTGTGCATAGGCTCTTTAACAACGGCCTTCGTATCGATCAGCCTCTGCCCTTTGAGGGCATCGTTTATCACTGTTCTGTTCACGCCCATCATCGACAGCCCGCCAACGTGAGCAAAAACAGGATTGTCTTTTGCCACTTGCCGATACACATCGAACGCCTTGCGTCCGAAATTAGCATTAATCGAGGCTAGAACCTGTTCGCGCTGCTGGTCGCTACCATTGTCAAGCGCGAGCTTCAGAGTATCGGCCTCTGTGTCCGACAGATAGCGACGAGACGCATCTGGGTTCGCCGCGACAAAGCGATCAACTTGATCCACCCTAGCCTTAAACGACGCAGAAATTTCGCCGGGCGTTTTGCCGCTCATATCGAAAATGTTGCCAGAATCAATCGCCCCGGTATCCATCCCCCATCTAACGGGGTCTTTGGCAATTTGCTGCTTCTGTTCTCTTATGCGCTTTTGGACTAACTCAAGGCGCGCAGATTCCATCCCTGTCGCGCCCTCTTCTGTTTGTTTGCGAAGGGACGCCTCAATATTTTCAAGCTGCGCAGTTGGCATGCGCTTCATGGCCTGCGCCCACCCTGCTTCAGAGCGAGCAATGTCCATTTTCGAACGAAGGGCCGAGACATCAACTCCGCTCTTTTCGAGTTCGTTAATGCGGTCATTGACGCTGGCGATTGTAGATGGGCGCGGCATGTCGCCGTTTCGCATTACAGCTTCAATTTCATTTCTGATCGTCTCATTCAAAGCAGAGACTTGTGGCGCAAGAGCAGCCTTCTCATTGCTCAAATCAGTTCTGAACTCAGCTATCAGGGCGCGCTGATCGTTTTCAGAAAGGCCCGGTACGCGCGCTTGCCCGCTTTCAATGCCTTTCTCAAAATTCCTGAAAAATTCAGTTCTCTCTTGCAGACCATCGTTTCGATAATACCCGCCTCGGACAGCGGCCATTCGCGCCCTGCGCTCGATATCGATTGACTGCTTGGCGATTTCTGCCGGTGTAAATGAATGATGTTCTAAATAAGAAGTCAGGCTCTCAAGGCTATTCGCTATGTGTTCATCCAGATTAAGGACACCAGCGCGAGCGGCTTCTTCTATGTTAAAAGATATGTCTTCTAACCCTTGCATGCCAACAGCGCGCGCTTCGCCTTCCTGCCGCTTTAGATCGCGCTCGCTGGAGCGCAGATACTCAACCTCACGCAACCTTCCAAGATTTGCCCGCACCTTGTACGCCGCTTCCGGCGTTAGCAAATCGGCGGAAGATGAAAACCCGAGGATTGCATCGCTGATCTGTTCATTGATCTGATCGGCGGTCAGGTTGTTGCTCTGGCCTTCCAGAACAATCTGTCCGATAACGCCGCGCGCCTTCGTTTCGATCTCAGTGCCAAAAACAAGAGAGGCCCGTTCAAGACCGGCGCGTTCTGCGGCAGACAATTCCGAAATTGGTTTGCCTGCTAACTGTTCAAGGACAGCGCCGGGTCTCTCGAACCCAGCCTGCTCCCATTCCATCTTCCGTTTCTGTGAGACTTTCTCAAACGCAAACGCAGAAACCTGATCGAGCGCCCGAGACATGGCCTCGTATCCGCGAGCAGTCTGAGCGCCTGCCGAAGCATAATCAATAGACGGCACTGAGCCGATTTGAACTCCGAGAGGTGCGTAGCGAGGAAGACGATCTGCCATTTAATTTCTCACTGGAACACAGAGCCGCCGCCTAGCAGCGAGGTGGCATCGGAAGCAGACCCGGCGGCAGTAGCTGCTGGAGCGCCTGCGAAAAGCGGCCCTGCTGACATGGCCGCCTTGCCCAAGGTGCCGATGGCAGCAAAGATGCCGGATTGATAAGCGGATTTTGCCTGCCCAGCATACAACCCTGCCTGCAATTCTCCGCCCCTTAGCGTGATGATCGCGTTGTCCTGAGCGGTCATGTATTCCCTACCGCCTTGGGCAAGCGCGTAAGTCTGAAGCGCACCAGCGCTGCCAGAGAAGGGATTAATGCCGCCAGCGGCTGCGCGTGCATTGATGGTAGCCTGCGTCCGCACGATCTTGTCCAGAACCTCAACACCCTGCTGGCGATACTTGAGAGCGGCAGAGCGTGCCTGCATCTGCGCCATCGTAGCCTGCGCCGCGAGCGCAGCAGCCTGCGCCTTTCCGGCCTGCATCTGCCCAAACGCAGATGCGCCAGAGGCGGCAATACCAGCGATGAGAAGTGCTTCAGTTCCCGTCATTGCCCGGCACTCATTTTGTAATCTATACCCAGCACCGTCATCTTGAGCGGCACCGTCTGTCCAAGCGTGATCTGGCCTTCATAAGTGTAGCCCAGAACACCATGCAATGTCTTGATGCCCGTGAACTCGGGCACGTCATCGTCAAGCAGAGCGGTGCCAAGACGGCGGAATGGAACTTCCTTGCCGTTGATCGTGAGCGCCTGCGTCTCGTAAAGCTGGGCGTTGATCTCGAAGATACGCTTCTTGAAACCTTTCAGCGATCCGCTCGGAAGGCGCGGCTCAGTCGGGAGCGTCTTGATTTCCGGCGTAAAGTTCAAACCCACTTGGTAGGACGACGACGCCGCAACCGCAAACGTAACCGTGTAAGGAGATGCTGGAACAGTCTGGTCAGCCTCAACCACGCCATCGCGCACGATCTTGACAGTTTCAGCTTCCAGATGAGCCATCGCAACAGAAGCCGCTGCGCCACCAGTTTTGGCGCAATCGAGGAGAACCGCCGCATCGAATAGCTCCACATAATAAACATCGCTGCCATTGATGGAGCGTTTGACGACTGTGTAGATGTCATCGATGTCAACACCGACATTGAGGAACTCGCCGTCCGTCGTCCATTCGGACGGCGCGATAACTTCCTGCGCTCGCAGGATCGTGTAGCAAGCAATGCTGCCATCGTCGCCGTTCACGATCAGGAGCCGGTCGCCCTCATCCGTGGACGTGGCGACACGCACCGCCATCTCCTCCGGCGACTTGAGAAGATGAGAAGACAGCAGAGATATCTTGGCCGACGTGTAGGCGTTCACGGTGTCGCTGAACACGAACTCCTGCAACGCCTTGCCCTGACGCTGGATGTAAAGCGACGAACCGTCGATGTTCTGAATGCGGATGCCCGGCTTCATGCCGAAAGCGGTCTGCTGCTTCACGATCAGATTCGCGGGCGTGATCGGCTCGTCGAGCGCCTGCGGCACATAGAACTCGGCACCTGTCGTGAACACCTGAAGATGACGACCGGCGTAAATATCGACAATGGCGTTGAACGTGCCGGTGTCGAGCGTCGCCTCTACGGAATCGTCATCTAGCGCCTCGTTCGGAGAAAAGTCGAAGAAGCCGGAAACGCGCGATCCCCAGATCGTAGACGGTCTGCCTTTTGATCCGCCGAAATACAAGCGGCCCTCATGGAACGTAACGCTGCGCGGCCATCCGCGCGCCGTAGACCATGTGTCCTCGTAACCGTGTTCGCTTTCCCAGTTGCCCGACGAGATCGCGCTGGTGTCGAAGAACGGCACTTCGACATAGGCGCGCACGGTCGTGTCCGTCAGATACTCGATGATGCGAGCGCGCCCAAATCCCGTGAGAACATTGATGTACTGGTTCACAGCGGCAGGCTTGAATGCCTTTACTTCGTAGCTAGACGTGTTATCTGGAGCGGTATCCCAATCGGGGTACACCGTGAGAACATTCGTCGACGCCACATAATCCTCGACATGGCGCGTCTGCCCAGCCCCAGCCCCGGACGTGATCGCAACGTACATGCCATTCGGCTGATCGTCGGACGTGAAGCTGCTGGCGGACTTCAAAGTAATCGTGCTGATGGAACCGGCCTGTGCGTTGCCAGTATCCGTCGTGACGCCGGACGCGGTGATGACGACATTACCGCTGGCCGCAGATGGCGTTATGTTGAATGTCGGTGCATGCGTGTCGAAATCGAATGCGTATTTCGGTATGAAGTCGAAATCGATGTATGAGGCGGCCCACGATGCGTCGGTTGCTCCGCGCACGATTGAAACCGGCTCAAGGTCTTCATGCACGACAATCAACGTATCGGCGCTCTGCGTCCAATTCATCTCCGGCAGGATCGCCGCAGTCAAGGCAGAGACAGCGAGATAATCGTTGCCGCTGCCGTTGATGTTCGTGATGAGCGCGCCGTTCTTGAAGACGTACATCTTCTGGGGCGTGAAGACGAGCATGTAGCTGTCTGCGGTGCTGAACTCGAAAGGCACCATGCGAACGGCGTCCGCCGCGCCAGCATCAAGCTCGTAGATGAACTTGGTGCCGTCGCGGCGTTTCGCCCCACCCTGAGGCTGGATAGATACATTCAACGCGCGTGACAGGCCGGACTTGTACTGAGCCAGATCGGTGCGCGCCAGCAGCTTCGGGTCGAGTTCTCCCGACGTGAAGGAGTTTTGCATCTGGATGACGCGCATCTCAGTACCTTACGTCGGTCAGCGGAAATTCCTGTATCGTCTGCGGCGGGCGGTCAGAGCCGTCGATATTGATAGCAACGCGAACCAGACCGCCGCGCATATTGTCAGAGGGAGAGCCATAAGCCCTCGCATGATAGTAATCCGCCTTCGACGCCTGATCCGTGATCGGTTCAGCGAACTCTGCCGCCAGTGCATATTTCAAGAGCCTCGCGAAATAGGGCGGGAAAGAAGCGGGTTCCGGTCGATACTGGTAATCGATCCAGACATCCTCATAATTCGTGTAGAGGCCGAGCGCATAAATCTCGAAGTTACGCGCGGGGACGCCGCCCACGGCGCTCGTAATGAACACGGCCTTGGGATTGCCGAGCATGTCGCCCGGAAGCTGATACTTGTATTTCCATTCGTTGATCGGTGCGTCGGCGAGGCGCGCCAGCTTGACCTTCTTGATCGACCACGAATAGGCGTACTGCATGAGAAGCGTGTCGCGGATGTCGTCATAGAGACGATCTGCAATCTGCGCTTCGTCGGTGCCATCGCTGAAACTGGAAAGCGGAGACGCGCCCAGCATAATGAGCGCGTCCGAACAGATGGAGAGTTTGGTGTCACCGGCTGACATGCACGTCTCCTAGAGGAGAAAGGGGCGGGCCGAAACCCGCCCCGATCTATTAGTCGCTGTCAGTGTTCGCCAGCGTCGTGCCGTCGTTCACGTCAACAACGCCGGAAGCGTTGCTGAGAACGTAAACGAGGGTCGCGACAGCGGTCGAACCCGTCGAGGTCACGCAATAGATCAGATCGCCCACCTCAAGGGTGTTCGAGAGACTATTGAAGTAACCCGCCGTGTTGACATCGGCGATGGCGTCAGTCGTCTTGTACGCATAAATGCCGGGGGCATTGCCGCGCTTAGACGCATTGACAACCGTGAAGCCCGAAGCAGAGAAAGCCATATCCGTTCTCCTTACTCGGTGCTGCTGATCTTGACGATACCCTCGTCGTCGATGGACACGGCACCAGCCGAGAACATCGCGGAGACAAGGAAGCTCGTCTTCTCAGGCACATAGTTGATCTCGGACCGCTGGTTCATGCCGATGCCGAGGCCCACCGCGTCCTTGTGGAACGCGAAGGACGTGCGGGTCGAAGGAAGCGGAAGACCGCCTTCGTCCCGGTCGCCAAGGGTAACGAACTTGAAGCCGAGGAACGTGTCGATTTCGCCACGAACCAGAGCCTTGACGGTCGCGAAATCACCGGAAGTGAGTTCGGTTTCGTCAAGCAGCGCCGAGAGACCGTTGGCGTGGATAACGATAACTCGACCGTCCATCGGGACGTTCTTCGTATCCAGAGCCTTCTTGGCCGCAAGGAGCTTCGCGAGGTTCATGTTCGTGCCCGCGCCGCCGATGTCGGTGCCGACGGTGGACGGGGACGAAGCCGAGTTCAGAGCGTCGATGACGATCTGATCCATGCGACGACCAATAGCCGCTCCGACGACCTGCACCAGTTCGCGGCGCTCGTCGAAGTTCACCTTCGCCTGATTGAAGATGTCCGAGTATTCGGCGGCAATGTAGTCGCTCATGGTCGCAGTGACCTGCGAATAGGTCACATTGAGCGGGGTCACGTCCGTCTGCGGGACGCGAACAGTAGCCGTGCCCTTCCCGATCTTCGGGAACTTCACGACGGAACCTTCGACGTTGCTGCGCTCGCGGGTCAGACCGGCAAGGGCGCGGGACGCCTGATATGCCTGCTTGACTTCCGCATCGAACAACTGAACGAAGGCGTTAGAAATGCCAACGGCCATTTCCTTTTCCTTTCGCAAGGGTTCAACATGAAGACGCCTAGCAGGTATCCGATCTCGGGCTGCGGCTTGGGCAAATTACGCCTTGCCCCCAAGCGGGGTTGACGGGCCGGAACCGGGTATCCATCAAGCGGTATTATAGTACCGCTTCGCTCTATTGCAAATGCAATAATTCCGGCCCGTCAAGCTATTTCATGCGCCGCGCGTGATGCGCATCTTGAGCAAGACGCGCGGCTTTATAAGACGGCACATACGCTGGCCCTGCCCCGCCTACATTCTTTGCATCTGCAAATGATCCGCCAAAATCCACATCGGGAACTTTGGGAGGCGGCTCGGCGGCAAGCGGAATGTTCGTGTAGTAACGACGTCCGCCTTTAGGCGGGAGAGTATTGCTGACCACCGTACACCTGCTCAAAAAGTTTCTCGACCTTGGCGCGGTACGCAGGATCGCTGCTGTACTCCGGCTTGCCGACCATTGCCAGAAGCTCGTCTTTCGACGGCGCACCGGCAGGCGGACCGATATCCACCGGAACGGTCTGGTCGCCATAATACGAACGGATTTTCTGAAGCGCCCGCAGACCATCGGCGGTGCCGCCCATGATCTTGAACTCCTCGAAATCGTCCTGCCCCCATACACCCTTGCGAACCAAGCCCTGCGCCCATTCGGTCATCGACTTGATCGTCGCATCGGCATTCGGCCCGAGCTTCTTGTGTTCCTCCTGATAGGAGACCTTCATCTGCTCTGCCTGCCCCTTGGACATCTCGATGAACTTGCTGGCAAGTTCCTCGAAAGCGGACTGGCTGACGCCGTTCTCTTTCGCCCACGTCTTGTAGGTATTGTATAGCTCGTCGTCTTCCGGCACGTTGGCATCACGGAAAATCTTGTCGTCGTAATTTTCCGGTACCTTGTGCTTGCCCTGAGAGAACTTCTTCAGAAGTTCATTGTACGCTTTCGACAGGTTCTCAAGGTCTGGGCCTTCCTTCTCGTCCCAGAACTTCTCGGGGTACCAGTCCGGTCGCGTCAGTTCTTCCTCGGGTTTGTCTTCCTGCGGCGCAGCCTGCTGCGGCTGTTCGCCGGTAGGTTCGACATGGGAAATCGATTCCGGCTCCTTGTCAGCCGCCTCATCGGCGACCGCTGCGGAGTCAAGAAGACCGCCGTCCTGTTCTTCGCTCATAGTGTCCTCGCTTTGTTAATACGCCGCTCCATTTCGCGGACAAGTGAGTTCTGCCCCTCACGCGCATAACCGTGAGAAGCGTCTTCGCCCGGATACCAAGTGGGCTGTTCAATCGTAAGCGAGCGCAGATGCGTCAGCAACTTCTGCCCGTCCTCGCTTCCGAATACGCGAAGATACAGACGATCTATATCTTCCTGTTCCTGCTTGTTTGTTTTTAGCGTGTCTGGCTCTGCCAGCCGCAGTCCGTCCCATCCTTCGACTATTGTCATTACACCATTCCGGGTTGTTCAACTCCTGCCGGGGCACCGCCCTGCTGCGCCATCTGCTGCTGCGCCATCATCTGCGCGGCTTGCGCGGCCTGCTCCATCATGGCCTGCCGTTCATCCGGCGTAGTGCGCAGATCGGCGGGCACGCCCAGCTTGTCCGCAATGTAATCGGCAATCGCACCCATGCGGATCGCCATCTGCCCTTCCGGCCCAAGCGCCGAAGAAAGCTGCACCCACTGCGTAATCTTCTCAATGTCGCCCATGTTCTGCGCCTGCGCAATCGGCGACACGGGCGTCACCTTGACCTCAAGCCCGTTCACGCGGAGCGGCATCTCGATCATGCCACGCTCGTCCATGATATAGAGGACGCGAGCGATCAGCGGCGTCATCGTCTCGGTAATCAGGCGACCGAAAGCAGAGCCAAGGTTCTGCGCCAGTTCCTTCATACGCTCGGCGATCTCAGTCGCCGACCGCGCCGACATATTATCGGGCGGCAGCGTGTCGTCGAGCAAGGTCTTCTTGATGTTCATGCGCAAATCGTTAATCACGATCTGCGTCACATTGAAGTCGCCGGAACGCGGCAGCATGCGCAGACTTTCGCCCTGCGGACCGCCGTTCCTCGCCACGGGGATGATGGCACCCGGCACGATGCGGATCGTCTGCGGGTTCAGAACGCCGTCATCCGCCGCAGTATAGACGCCCGCAATCGACAGCGAGGCGTTCTTCAGCAGTAACTCAAGCGTCTTGTTGAGCGTCTTGATGTCAGGAATTGCAGTCACTAGCGGGCCGCGCCCGTAGATTTCGCCTGCAACCTTCATGTAACGCGCCACGATCCAAGGCGACGACTTCATCTTGCGATGCAGGAGACGCGCCTTGCCTTCGGGCCAGACGACGCAATAATCGAAGTCGCCTCGCTGCGCATCGAGGATCGTCGCCTCAAGAAGTTCGATCTCCTCGGTCGGCTTGTCCTCGATCATGCGCGCCAGACGATCCGGGATATCGGCATCGGTCCAATGCTGCTTGATCGCCTCGGCCTTGATGCGCATGCGGCGGTACACGTTATCGACCTTGCCGTGCGCACCTTCCTCAAAAGCCACAAGATACTGCGGCACGGGCGTAAAGCGGATCGGCGTCATGTCATCGCCGGGCTGAACCAGCATGACCGCAGTGCCAACAGCGAGATCGAGCAGGAACTCACCCATCGCCAGATCGAAATTGGTCTGCCGCAGAAGCGCGAACATCTTCTCGGCATAGATATCGAGCGCAGCCTGCGCCTCGATCTGCCGATCCTCGGGGATGTCGGGACCGGGTTCAAGGCGGCACCAGCGCCCATACGGCGGAAACAGACCGGACTGAATCCGGTTCGCGAACCGCTGCGTTGAGGAGATCGCGGTCGAATCGAACACGCGGGCCATCTTGTTCTGGCCCGGCGTTCCGCCGCCCTCATAGTAGCCGTCGTACAGGTTCCGCTGCGGCAGCGCGAACTCGTAGCAATCCTCGTAAATCTGACGCCAGTTATCCTTGCGGCGCTGGGCCAGATCGTGGCGCTTCATAATCTGTTCGACAGTGAGCATGGCTCTAATCCTTCTTATGCCGCGCAGCGAAGTTTCGGGCCGCTTCCTTCGAGCCGAAGCCCCATGCTCGCAATGCCAGAGCCAGCCGCGTCGGCTCGCCCTTCTCGTTTTTCATCGGGCCATCCATGCTGCCGAAGCGAGCGGCGAAGGAAACGCGGCGCGGATTCGTGCCGGACTTGACCGGCTCCTTCAGGTTGCCGCCTTCCTTGCGCTCAAAGTATTTACGGCCCGCCTCATTCAGACCGCCCTTCGGATTCTGGTGCGCCTTCTTGACCAACTACTTGTCCTTCGGCTTGGCCTTGCCCGCCTTCGACATGGCAATGGCGATAGCCTGCTTCTGGGAGCGGCCTTCCTTCATCAGCATCTTGATGTTCTCGCCGATGGTCTTTTCAGACGAACCCTTTTTGAGCGGCATTTCTACCTCATGGCCCAAGTTTGGCCGGGTTATCGGCACCGATAGGCGTGATATTCGAAGCCGGACCTGAAGCCCTGTCAGGCGAAACCAACGGACGGACTGCGGCACGCACACGACGACGAGCAGCAGCCTGCTTCTGCTGCATCGTAGCCTGCGACGTAGGAGACGCGGGAGCGCCAGATTCGGCCAAAATCCTGCCGCGAGCAATCTCATCCGCTGGCACATTGAATTGGCCGGGCATCGCCCTTTCCGTCGTATATGCCATCAAGTCCATCTTCTGTTGATCCGTCAAATTAGCGTACTTACCATCTGCAAATTTGACAGCATTGGGATTGCTCTTGACCGTCGTGTAAGCCATACCTTGCAAGGCTTTCGCCATCATCCCGCCCATCAACCGACTCCAAGCGTGGACTGCTCCGTCTGATCTCCGCCGACCATACCGCCGCCGAGAAGCGCACGCTGATTGATGCGCCGCGCGCGACGACGGGCGGCAAGTTCCTTCTGCGCCTGAGTGACCGTCGTATCGACGACCGGCTCGGGAACGGGGGCCGGAGCGGGCGCGGGAGCCGGTGCAGACGGCCTTGAAAACACTCCACCCATCAGCTTGCTCCCAGCGTGGTCTGATCCGTGATGCCCATCTCGGCATTCTGCCGCTCGGCGGAAAGAAGCATGCGCTGGCCGCCGATCTGACGTGCGCGACGACGCGCCGCAAGTTCAGCCTGCTGCTTGCGCTCCTGCTCGGCAAGACGCGCTTCCTGCCGGTTCTGCGCCTCAGTAATCGCCGGATCGGGCGGCGGAGGAGACGGTGCCTTGCCGAAAAGTCCACCCATCAGAATATCCTCGAAAACATAACATTGTCAGCGCCGCTCGGACCGTACTTCCGAAGAACGCCTTCGTATTCGAACTTTAACGCCTTAGCCCATCTAAGTGCAAGCACATTGCGATCATCGACTACTAACTGCAATCGATGCAATCGCAGATCGATAGCAATCTGATTAAAGTAGCGCATCGCACCCCGAGTAAGCGATATCGGATAGCGCTCACATAGATAGCTGGTCAATAGCCAAGCCTCCGCCGCACCCGGCCAGAACACATTGACGCCGAAGCAGCACGCTATTCTGCCGCGATGCAGGGCCGTATGGCAGTGCCCAGCCTGCTGATATATCTTCAGCCACTCGGAATAATTCGGTATGTCTTCAAAGTAGCCGCGCTCGAACTCACGCATGTCCATCGCGAACGGATGCGTCCAGTGAAACGGCACTATCTGTACATCGGTATTCGTTGTTACCTGCTGCATTCTCAGCTATTATAACCCCCGTCGCGATCCCTTTCGTGGCGTCCTCCCTAGACTGGAGGGGGCGCGTTCATCCGCTGCCCCCTCCTTCTTTTTCACGCAAAGATATCGAAGTCGCTTTTCGCCACAAGCTGCTGGAACATCGGCTTGCCGTTCGGATTGCGCGTCAGGCGGCGATGCTCGCCACCGCCCAGCATCAGGTACCCATACGCATCGCCGACGTGCGAATGCTCGTTCTTGTTCGGCGCGTCCCGGAAACGCTCCTGCCCTGCGCCCATCGCGATCCGCTTGAAGTGATACCCACCGGCAAGCGACTTCCGCGTCCGCAGGCAATCCTTGGACACAAGCAGGCCGGGTCGCCCGTCGATCAGCCGGTTCATCGGCATGGCACCGGCCTCGCGCCGCACCATGAAATCGTTCGACGCAGTGGGCTGGGCACGCAGGCCGAGCGTCCTGAGATGGTCAAACGCCGTGACCTCGAAGATTTCGTCGCGCTTGCCGCCCGCCGGGTCTCCCCAGATGAACACCTCGCACTTCGGGAACTTGGTCTGAATGTCCGCCATCAAATGATGCCCGAAACGCTCCAGACCCATATCGAACGCCACAAGCTCATGCACGATATGCCAGCGTCCGTTAGGCATCTTCTGCCCGAACACCGCCGCAGGCGTCAGACCGAAGTCCAAGCCGATATGCACCGGCATGCCGACCTCGATCTCGATGTCCGCCGCCATCAGACTGTCGCTGTACTCGGGCCAGACCGGCTTGCCGTCCTGCACATAAACATACTGCGCACCGGCATAGCACTGAATCCAGTCCAGCGTCTTGCCCGCAAGCTGCTGTTCGTAATACCCCGGCGGCAGATTGTTCGTATTCTCCGCCTTCTCATTCATGATCCAGTAGCGACCGGCAGCGAAAACAGCGTCAGGATGCTCTTTCGTGCCCTCCTTCACGCCGCCGGGCTGCTTGTAGAACTTCCACGGATAGCGCCCACGGATCGGGTTCTTCTCCGCCAGATTCGGCCACCAGTGATCCGAATCCATCGGGTTCGTGGACATCCAGACGCCGCGCCACGGACAGCCGCCATGCTTCTTCGTGGGATAACGACCGACGCGCGAGGTCAGTCCATCGACCACCGCCTTCGGTAACTCACGCGCCTCATCGATGAAACCGCCCGTCAGTTCCAGCGACAGCAGCTTTCGCACGTCGCGCGGCTGATCCAGCGCGAGAAAGATCACCTCGCAGTCCAGACCCGGCGCTCCATCGCGCGGCGGCAGCTTGATATGATGCGTAATGGGCGGCGACCAGCGCATCTCGCCCCATGTGTTCTCCGGGAATATCTCCTGCCACGTCTTGATCGTCGTGGTGCGAAGCTCGGGATAGCTGTTTCGAATAACCGCAAAGCGCGTGTATCGGACATTATCCTCCGGCGATGGCGGCTGCTTCACGGCGCGCAGCATCACTTCTGCCAGACTGGCATACGTCTTGCCGCTGCCGACCGGCCCCATCAGCCCGCGCACGAAGCTGTCGTCGTTCAAAAACGACCAGACAGTCGGGCTTTCGCTGAAATCCAGACTCAAACCCGTCAGGGCATCCGTGCCACCGCCCCTGCGGCGACGCGGGGACCGATCAGTCGCGCGGTGCGATCTAGCCATGCCGTCCGTTAATCCTCGTCATAATCGACTTCAACAAATCCTGAGCCGCAGCATACCTCACACTCCACCAGTCGAGTGCGATAAGAACGGCCCGGTCCGTTGCGGTCGACCCAATCCACCGCGATTTCCGTCTCGACACGGCCCTTGCCCTCGCAAAACAGACACTCAACAGTCTCGCTCATCTTCCTCATCGTCCTTCCCCTCGTCCTCCACGATCTCATACGTCGTTGTTTTCGGACCGGTCACGTTAATGCCGATCATGCTGGGACGGCGCTCGTCCGCACTCGGCTCCAATAAGCCATGATGCTTCGCCATCAGACGCAAAGCAGACAGCTTGTCGTGCATTTCGACCTCAATCGTGTTGCCATATTCGTTCGGCACGATCTTGACCTTCTTGATGGCTCGCTTGGCGCGCTCGGACAAACGGTCCGAGGGTCGCACCTGAACACGGCCCATCTCGTCCCATGACAATACATCCGTGATCTCACCGGACGCAATGGCCTCAAGCTCATCCAAGACCGCCTGACGACGGTCCTCGTCGCGCGAGGCGAGCGCAGCGCGGGCTTGCCTAACCGTCAACGGCTGCTTCATCCATTGCCTCCCCGCCCAATGCCGCATAACCGGCAATATCGACCCAACTGTCCGCATGATCCGGGGTCGCACACAGACGCGCCAGCTTCAACGCAATCATCATCTGCGCAACATGCGCCTTTGTCACCTCATAACCGAGGATCGCAGTCCACAATACCGCAATGCGCTCGAAATTATCCGCCGCATTGCCGTATTTCTCGCCGCGATCCGTGGTCGCCTGTAGCGCCGCAGCAAGGTATTCGTCGCGATTCATGGATTCCGTCCTTCCGTTAAACAAATATGCCGCGTTCGATCATGGCAGCGCGCCGCATGAGACCGGCATAAACACGCTGATCGTCCTGTTCGCGGGCGGCATCGCGAACGAGACGCACTTTCGCCTTGCGCCATGCCATATGTGCCTCATGCGGGCAGGTGAATAGGCCGAGGTATTTTAGGCGTCCGGCGATTTTGATTTGGGCGCAGAACTTCTTGCCGCGCTTATGCCAATACACCCCAATCGGCCATTCGCCACGGGCGGCGCCGCCGTCGAGGAGTAGTGTGTTAATCGCTGGAGGCACAAAGACGCATGTGTCGGGTGAGTAGACTTTGTTGCCGGGCACAATAATGTCTTTGTCGAGCTGCTTCCCTTGCCAGTCCTGCGTCTCCATCCATGCGCGGAACGCCATGAACGAATGCCATTCTTCGCATACCGTGACGCCTGTGTAGGTGGGGAAGCGGGCGTGGAATTTAAGGCAGTAGGCGCGTTTGAGCATGCCGTTCCACGCGTCATAGTACGGGGAAAGTAGCCGCTTGCCGTCTGGTCCTATGGGAGATACGGCATAATTCGCGTCGTTTATGCCGACACCGAAGACTTTTTTGGGCTTCTTGTACAATTTTCTCATCTTAAGGCGTTCTCCTGATTTTCTGCGAAAATTTTGTGGGGTACCCCCATATAGCGACCTTACCCCCCGGAGGGGGGGAAGGTCGCCGCGCGCGCGCGCGCCCGCCCGCGTGTGTTAATGAACGCGCGCGTGTTTTACGGTAATCCCGGACTGTAATCGAGCAAACGTCCGAATGCTTCATGTACGCCCCGCAATCCGCGCCGCCACATCGGCGAGCGAAGGCACGCCAGCCCGCCGCCTGAGCCACTCGCCGCATGTTTCCGCCGTCGCTGC
>Ga0099848_1000585_pt1 | contig 17126 bp, 19 predicted proteins | sample CB_VirMetaG_3_FD_78179 | JGI IMG/M metagenome (GOLD analysis project Ga0099848, IMG submission 78179) | Freshwater to marine saline gradient viral communities from Chesapeake Bay - CB_1508_1S Viral MetaG | ecosystem: Environmental > Aquatic > Marine > Coastal | place: USA: Chesapeake Bay...
AAACTTAAATATTATCACAAAAGAACAGTTAATCACTGAACTAGAAGCAGATGGTGTGACTATTATAGATAATTCTATACCACAAGCAATCAGGGTTGAATTGGCCAATAGAGCACATTTTGATAAATGGTTAGCATCAGAAAAAGTAGCAGGTGCAAACAGTGAAGACTATGAAAATAAATTGAGATTTCAAACAGACGCTTCAACCACAATAAATCCAAACACATCATCAACAGTAAGTACCACACATCACAATTGGGGACTTGCGGCTATGACCCAAGACAATACAACATTGTCAACAACATTCACCTACAGCCAAACTGGTGCGAATGTTGATGTGGTAATCATGGACACGGGTATTGTTGTTGGACATCCAGAATTTAATGACCTTGCCGCAAACACAACATCAAGAATAAATCAAATCAATTGGGGCGGAACACAAGGTGTAAACTTTTATACAGATCCAGATGGTCACGGAACTCACTGTGCAGGCATCGCCGCAGGTAGAACACAAGGCTGGGCCAGAGATGCACAGATATATTCATTTACAACAAACCTAGGTGGGCTAACACATGGATACAGTGCTTCACAGATGGGGTACATAACTTCATGGCACAATTCAAAAGGCACAAATAGACCTACAGTGGTAAACATGAGTTGGGCAGTGTCTACATATTATCCACCGAATCATCCAAGTCATTTTTTCTCAACTGTGGATTGGGACATTAATAGTGCAGTATGGCATATGACAAGATCAAGTTCATACGACACACTAGTTCAGAACATGGTCAATGTAGGTATAGTGGTAGTGTGTTCAGCAGGCAATGACAATGAAAGAATTTATGATACAGTAGAAGCAGGTTGGAATTCAGGCTATTGGTATTTCTTTGATTCAAACAATGATATGGGGTACGGTGTTAATGAAAAAATCTACAAAGAAGATGCATCAGCACATGATCCTGCTATACACGGCACAAATCCAAGAGCAGGAACACCAGGTGCACCTCCAGGTGGCAGTTTTAACAATACAATTTATTTTCAAGCAACCAACAATGGTCAATCTCCAAGTAATGCTTGGTTAGATAGTGGAACGGCAACAAGATATGACATCAGTGTTCAAGCCTGTGACAACTTAAAAAACAAAGCAAGTTATTCAAACTACGGCACACCTTTGAGAACTTGGGCTCCTGGTAATTATATTATGAGTTCTTATATTAACAAGGGTTCTGCACAGCAAATTGGTTCAACAGGTTATTATGTAAACAAACTAAATGGTACATCAATGGCATCACCTCAAGTTGCTGGTTTAGCCGCTTGTTATCTCGACACAGACTCAGCAACTTTTGGTACTATAACAACATCAGCAAATCAACAATCAGTTATTACTTTTATTGAAAGTTATGATCAAGACAATGACATAGTTGATTGGGGAGATGGATTAACAAATTTACACAGAGCATATCAACCATACCAAGATTACACAATAACTTGGGCAACTGGGGCAGGTGCATTATCAACCATAAATGAGCAGTCAAGCAGTAGTTTTGATTTATCAGCAACTGTGAGAAATGCGGCATCAGAACAACCTTACACAGTTACACACTCAATACAAACAGGATCAATTCCAAGTGGCATGAGTTTAAACAGTGCAGGTTTATTATCTGGTACACCAGATGCATCATCAAGTGGTACATATAATTTTACTGTGAGAGCAGACAACGGATTTGAATACGAAGACAGAGCATATTCATTAACAGTAAACGATACATCTGTTTTAATGACATTAACAGGTGGAATCACAATAGGCGGTGGGATAACAATAGGATAAATAACAGTATGTCAAGAACCAGTATACAAATGTTAACCAAAGATAGTGCAGGTGCATCAGTTTCACTGCCTTGGAGTTACATAAACACTGCTATAACTTCTGCAAATGTTCCAGCAGATTCTTATTATGGATTTTCCGACGGATTACACACAGTTGCGTTCAAAGGCAATGGCTTTACAGGGTCATTTGCACTTGAAGCCACACTAGCAACTACACCCACAGCAAATGATTGGTTTAGAATACCATTAAGCGGATCCAACGCAGTATCATTTACCACACTAACAGGCACTAACGCATATACATTTACTGGCAATTATGTGTATATTAAAGCACTTGTTTTTAATGCAACAGCAGGCTCAGTTGAGTCAGTTCTTTTGAACCATTAAATCCAGTTTTTAAATAAATACATATAACACAATATATTGTAAAGGGTATGGAGAATTATGTCTGATAATACAGCGTCAAATTTAGGTACAGGCCAAGGTGTATTTGCACAAAAAGTAGGTGACGATCTACAGTTTAAATCACTTTTAGCCGGCACAAATATAACATTAACAGCAGATGCTAATAATATTACTATCACAGCATCAAACGATACAACAGCACTAAACCTAGGTATAGGATCTGGTTTGTTCACCAGCAAATCAGGTGATGATCTACAATTTAGATCAATTATTGCAAATGCAGATTCAGGTATTAGTGTAACACAGAATTCAAACGATTTAACATTTCAACTAGTTTCAGCCAATGTTGACGCAGGCAAACTAGGCGGTGTAGCGGCATCAGACTTCCTAAGAAAATCAGACAACCTAGCATCATTGGCATCTGCCGTAACAGCAAGAACAAATTTAAGTGTATACTCAAAAGCAGAAATTGACGCAAATGTTATGCGAAATAACACCAACGTATTACCAACCACAGACAGCACATGGTCATTGGGTTCTAACTCATACAAATGGGCAAACATCTATGCAGATAGATTCTATGGTAGAGCATCAGTGGCAGGAGCAATTGACTCGATTGCAAACATTGGTGATGTAGATGTAGCAGGGGCAGTAAATGGTTCAGTACTAAAATACAATTCATCAAATGGTAACTGGGAAGTTGGTACAGATCTAAACAGTGGCGGCGGTGGCGGCGGCTCTGCAACATTTTTAGGTTTAACAGACACACCATCAAACTTCACAGGTGATGCAGGAAAAGTTTTAAGAGTTAATTCAGGTGAAACAGCAATAGAATTTACATCTGATATAGCAACAACATCATATGTTGACACTGCGGTAGCAAATTTAGTTGCATCAGCACCAGCAACACTAGACACTCTAAATGAACTAGCGGCGGCACTAGGAAATGATGCAAACTTTTCAACAACAGTAACAAATTCAATTGCAACAAAATTAGCGTCAGCAGATCTTAACTCAGGAATTGATGCACATCTAAACCAATCAAATCCAACAAGTGGTTATGTGTTATCATGGAATGGAAGTGATTATGCTTGGGTAGTCAATGGTAGTGGTTCAGGTGATATAACAAGAGTTAACATCACAGCCGGCACAGGTTTAACAGGTACACAAGACACAACATCAGGTGATCACACACAAACACTTGCAGTTAATGTTGGTACAGGTGCAAATCAAATTGTACAACTAGATGGTTCAGGTAGATTACCAGCAGTAGACGGTTCACAACTTACAGGTGTTTCAACAACAACAACACTTGCAGGTTTAACAGATACAACAATTGGTACACCAGCAAGTGGTGAAGTATTATACCACAATGGTGCGGCTTGGGTAGATCAAACATTAACAACTGATATCGTACCAGAAGGTGCAAATTTATATTACACAGATACTAGAGTTGACACAAGAATAGCATCAACACCAATCAACTCATTAAGTGATGTAGATGTATCAGGTGCAACTAATGGACAAGTTTTAAAATACAATGCTAGTTTAACACAATGGGAACCGCAAGACGATGCTGGTATGGTAGCAGTAGCATTAACCGACATATCAGATGTAACAATAACATTACCAACAAGCGGACAGGTTCTAAAATACAACGGCAGTGCTTGGGTAAATGACACAGACGCAGGCGGTATTGCACTAACAGATCTTTCAGTAACAACAGGTGCCGCATCAGGTAGCGGATCGTTATCATATGATGACAGCACTGGTGTGTTTAGTTTTGCCCCAGCAGATTTATCAAGTTACCTAACAGACCTAACTGGTTCAACACTGACTTCACTGTCAGATGTAGATGCAGTGGCAGGTGCAGGTGATGACGGAAAAATTTTATACTATGACCACGCAACAACTTCATTCAAATGGAAAACTGATGCAACAGGATCTAGTTATAGTGACTCAGATGTAGACACACATTTAAACCAATCAAATCCAACTTCAGGTTATGTGCTTTCATGGAATGGCTCAGACTATGTTTGGGTGGCGAATGGCACGGGTGGTATCACAGACATCGTTAATGACACAACTCCTCAATTAGGTGGAACACTGGACGCAAATGGCAATGACATTGACATGGGAACAAATGTCATTACTGATACAAAAGTTGGTCAGTGGGACACAGCATACAGTTGGGGTGATCATTCAACAGCAGGTTACTTGACAAGTTTCACAGAAACAAACGATCTATCAAGTGCAGTTACTTGGGCAAACGTGCCAGATGTAAATATCACACAGAGCTCAGTGACACAACACCAAGGCGCTTTAAGTATTACACAATCACAGATTTCAGATCTATCACACTACACTGATTCAGATGTAGATGCACATCTAAATCAATCAAATCCAACGGCAGGATATGTTTTATCTTGGAACGGAAGTGATTATGCTTGGGTGGCTCAGTCAGCTAGTGGTGGCGGAACAATGTCTAATCTTGTTGAGGACACTTCTCCTCAATTAGGTGGAACACTGGACGCAAATGGCAATAACATTGACATGGGGTCAAACACAATCACTGACACCAAAGTTGGTCAGTGGGACACAGCATACAGTTGGGGCGATCACTCAACCGCAGGTTACTTAACAGCAGAAACATCACACGCAGATGTGTTAGTAGACGGAGACTTTACATCACAAGGCATCATGTTACGTGGTGCAAGTGCAGGCTCATACAGCATATTAACTGACAACTCAGCCAACTGGAACACAGCATTTGGTTGGGGAGATCACGCAAGTGCAGGTTATCTAACAAGTGTACCAGCACAATCATTTGCTTCATTAACAGGAAAACCAACTACTATTGCAGGTTATGGCATTACTGATGCATTTGATGGAGATTACAATAATTTATCAAACAAACCAACTATTCCATCAGCATACGCCAACTCAGATGTTGATTCACATCTAAATCAATCAAATCCAACAGCAGGATATGTTTTATCTTGGAACGGATCGGATTATGCTTGGATAGACAACGCAGGTTACACAAGTTTCAACACAGATTTTGACACAAGATTAGGTACAAAGACAACAACTGACCTAACTGAAGGCACAAATTTATATTACACAGACACTAGAGTAGATTCAAGAATCACAAGCAATTGGTTAGTAGATGAAGACAACATGGCATCAGACAGTGCTACAAAAATTCCTTCACAACAATCAGTCAAAGCATATGTTGATTCACAGGTAGCGACAGCAAATGAATTAGGTGAAATGACTGATGTTACACTAACATCATTAGCCAACAATCAGTTTTTAAAATATAACTCATCAACATCACAATGGGAGAACGCAACAGTAACGGCTTCAACAGCGGCTGGTTCAGACACATACGTACAGTTCAATGACAGTGGTGTAATGGGTGGTGATGCTGGCTTCACTTACAATAAAACAACAGACGCACTAACAGTTGGGTCAGTGACAACAACAGGTGCATCGCCAAGTTTATCAGCGGCTGGTAATTTAACAATTGAAACAACTGCTTCAAATGGTAATATTTCATTAACACCAAATGGTTCAGGTGTTGTTAATGTCAGTTCTGATATTGACATGGGCACAAATGTTATCAGTGACACAAAAGTTGGTCAATGGGATACTGCTTATGGTTGGGGAGATCACTCAACAGCAGGGTATCAATCAGCGGCATCATTGAATGGCGACATTGACTCACACCTAAATCAATCAAATCCAACTAGTGGTTACGTTCTTTCATGGAACGGATCAGACTATGCATGGGTGGCACAGTCAGGTAGTTCAACAACATTAAACGGTTTAACAGATGTAACAATTACATCAGCAACATCAGGACAAGTTTTAAAATACAACGGCAGTGCTTGGGTAAATGACACAGACGCAGGCGGTATTGCACTAACAGATCTTTCAGTTGGCACAGAAGCGTCAGCAAGTGGTGATGGCGGTATTGCATACAATAACTCAACAGGTGTGTTTACATACACTCCACCAACTGCGGCAGGTATTGGTGCACTAGCAGATATCACAGGTGAAAACCTAGCAGACTTGGCAGACGTAAACAGTACTGCTCCAACAGATGGACAGGTACTTACTTGGGATAATGCTAACTCATATTGGAAACCAGCAACAGTATCAGGCGGTGGATCAGCAGGCACTGAGTATGAAGAATTTAAATTAAATTATGCAACAGATGGTACATTATCAAGTACATCAAACTTATCATCAGGTATATCAGGTGTAACCATTGACTCAGCATCAGGTGGTGACGTAACAATCACATTCACAGGTTACACAACACCACCATTATCAGTTATATTTTATGGTTACAACTATGCGGCAAATGAGTATAATGTTAACACACTAGGTTCAACAGGTACCACACTAAGAAAAGTACCAGGTGGCGGTTCATCAGGTTCACCAACTGCTTTTGGTTCATTCAGCACAATCAGTTTCAAAATAAGAGAAGCAGAAACAGGTGCATCAAGATCGTTTGGTACTACTACTCATGCTTGGATAAGATTTGTGATGGGGGCTTAATAGATGGCCTACAAAACAAACTACATTGACATAAACAAACCAGCAAAAGTTTTAAGTTTAAGCATTTCATCAATCACTGGTTCAGCACGGTGGTCTGAAAATGATGGTGAAGGTGACAAGTGGTGGTCAGGTGGTACAAATCCAAAATACTATCAATGGGAAGTACAGGCCACAGTGACAGCACAGGCACATGGTTCACATTTGACAAGAAAAGATTTTGAGTACAACGGATTAGACATACAGGTAGGTGATTGGGTAGCAGGTGCTACAACAGGTACTTGTTGTAAAATAGTTTCAATCAGTGCAAAAACATCTTCATCAGTAACAATGGTGGTTGAAGATTGGTTAAGATACAACACATTTAGAAGTTCAATTGGTTCAGGTATATTTGGTACAGGACCAGCAGTGGTATTTCAAATAAATGAAAACGGTCACCCAATGTTAGATCCAGTTCCAACATCAATCACATCAAATGATTTTTATCTTAATATCAATTCAAGATTTCAATATCTAAATCCACAATTACACTATGTACTAGACAAAACAGCACATGGTTTTGCCACAGGTGATCTTGTGTCTTGTGGTGCAAGTGGTTTTGCAAAAACAAATTCATCAACCACAACTAAAGTGATTGGCACAGTAACCAACACAGTAGGTGCTAATCAATTCATGTTAAGACCCAACACAAGAATAGTTGACTTCTTACCAGAGATTCCAGGATCAGTAGGTGACTTTATATATGCAAACACATTATCACCAGGCGGATTAACAACAACATCAACATCAGGCAAAATACAGTTTTTAAAGATAGCAGATCCTATTGCATCATCAGTAACAGGATCAGTGGTCAATCCAACAGTGACATCAGGTCATGTTTTAGAAATCAACGAAACAGCAGTCACACTAACCAGCACAACACTGGCACAGACAATATTAGACATTAACGCACTAACATCAACACATGGTGTTACGGCATCTACAGCGCCTACACCAACCACAGCCACAACAGGCGCACTGAGTTTGGTGTATGGACTAGTTGGTGTGTATCCAGGTGGTGTGATTACAATTAATGGAACTACAGTTACATTTTTAACAACCACAGCAGGTCAAGCCACATATGGTGTTGCAGTGGGTATTGCACAAGACATTGCAGATGATGTCAATGCGGCAGGTGTTACAAATATCACAGCATCAGTTTCAGGATCAAATGTTGTGTTAACAGAATCAACAGGTGGTTCAATTACCATTGTTAATGTGACCAATGATGGTTCAGGTAATCCTGTGGCAGGCGCAAATTCAGGTACAGGTTGGAATTTATCCACAAGTGCTTCAACAGGTTCATCATTAAAATTAACAAGAACAGATGGCGGCGAAATACTATTAGATGAACTAACAGGAACACCATTAACTTCTTTGGGTATCTTTTCAGTACACAATGGTCGTCCACCTCTAGCAGTCACAGTTGAACAAGGTATTAGAACATCAGGTGGTACAGCTGTGGTGGCAAACAATTTTGCTCTCAATGCCTTATCGGCACAGACAGGCGACACAGCCTATGTGATTGACTCAGGTAATGGTGAATGGAAATTCATGATCTACAATGGTACAAGTTGGATACAACTTTCAGATGAAGACTCAGCAGATGTTGATGCAAACACAATTACGGCAACTGTTACACAGGCAGGTGGTACAGGCAATACCACAATAGGAACAGTTTCAAATAATTCAAGAGTTACTCTAGTAAGTGTAGAAGTTATAACACCGTTTGATGATACAAACGCTACACTAACTGTGGGTGATTCAGGTGACAACGATAGACTCGTAACCAACGATGAAATTGATATTTCATCAACAGGCACCTATGCAGTACAACCAGCATACCAATATACTTCAGGCTCTGATACTGACATTGTTGCTTACCTAAATATAGGTTCGTCTACACAAGGCGAGGTTAAAATTTTAGTAAGTTATATGTAGTTTCAACTCATATATTGATAAATATATATGTACAAATGGAGTAAACATGAGTAGACCAAAACCAGACATACTGTTAGAATACACTAACCCAAAATCATATAAGAGCGAACAAGTTCTTAAAGCAGAAGCCATCTATGCGGTTTTCTACAAAGATGCTCCCGTGAACCTTAGGTCTTTGAACACACTAGTAAACTATCCAGGACCAAAATATAAAAAAGTTTCTTTTTCAAACTCAGGACACGCAATTAATTTAGCAGAAAAATTAAATGTATTGTTCAAAACCAATGACTTTTCAGTGCATGTTTTAACTGCTGGAAAGAAGTTGGATGTCAAGTCGTATCAACCAGAATAAACGAATAGTTGTTGATTATGTCAAATCTAAAGGCATAACAGAAGCACAGATTCTCAATATGTTTGTGAGTCGTTTAAGTGATAACTCACTGCGATTAACCAAAATTGGTGTACAGATATTTGAACAGTATTTTCCTTCATATGTGATAAAGGTAAAACAGCCTTTTAGTGTAAAAACAATTCACATTTACAATCTTGAAAAAGAAATGCTTCTTCCCTACTACATAGACAACAAGAAGATTGTAGTATTCAACGAAAAAGATGCCGTAGATCTCAAACTAATTGATGGTGATGTTGAGCTTTGGTCACGAAATGTCACTGTAAATACTCAAGATTATTCACCGGATTTTAAATAATTTTTTAATTTTTTTCCAAAAGCCTTGATTTTATTGACTTTTTTAGGCCATTTTTCTGGTTGACAGATATACATATGGTGCTATTATTATATTAATAAACAATTAACAAAGAGAGAGGTTAAGATGGTTAAAACAACAACTACAGACGCTAGAACAGTAAGACCCAGTGATGTAATGACTGAGGTACTTGCTTGTATAGATGCTAAGAGACCTGTTATGTTATGGGGTCCTCCAGGCATTGGTAAATCAGAAATTATTGAACAAATTGGTAAAGACACAAATAGAAATGTTATTGATTTGAGATTGCTATTGTTAGAACCAACAGACTTGAGAGGTATTCCATTCTTTAATTCTAAAGAAAACAAAATGGATTGGGCTCCACCTGTTGATCTTCCAAGCGATCCTAAAGACACATCTATACTGTTTTTAGATGAAATTAATGCGGCTCCACAAAGTGTACAAGCGGCGGCGTATCAACTTATTCTCAACAGAAGAATTGGTACTTATGTATTGCCTGAAGGTGTATCAATTGTGGCGGCAGGTAACAGAGAAAGTGATAGAGGTGTTACCTACAGAATGCCTTCACCACTGGCTAACAGAATGTTACACATTGAAATGGCAGTTAACTTTGAAGACTGGCAAGATTGGGCAACTAAAAATAGTATCCACCCTGATGTGGTTGGTTACTTGACATTTGCTAAGAATGACTTGTATGACTTTGATCCTAGAAGTTCTTCAAGAGCATTTGCTACACCAAGAAGTTGGTCATTTGTAAGTGATATGTTAGAATCAAGCAATCTAAAAGGATCACAACTTACAGACATCATCACAGGTGCAGTAGGTGAAGGTCTTGCAGTAAAATTTAATGCTCACAGAGATGTAGCAGGTAAACTTCCTAACCCAACAGATATTTTGACTGGTAAGGTTAAGAAACTAGATACAAAAGAAGTGAGTGCTATGTACTCGTTGATTACTTCATTGTGTTATGAACTAAAAGACGAATGTGAAAAGGCGCAGAAGAACAAGAAGATGGCGTCTTGGCACAAAATGGCAGACTGTTTCTTGCAGTACATGATGGACAATTTTGAAACTGAAATGGTAGTATTGGGTGCCAGAATTGCACTGAAAAATCATCAACTACCGTTTTCCCCTAAGGAGCTCGTGAGCTTCAAGGAGTTTTATAAGAGATACGGCAAACTAATCGTAGACGTTTAGAACGCCGTTAGGGGGACTAGATCTGCCTCTCTCTGCTCTTAAAATGTAGATCAGTTCCCCGCCCTAAAATAAAAGATAAGTATTATTATGTCAAATACACTAGTTTGTTTTAAAATAAAAAGTTTAAAGTTTCCAGATAAAAAATGGGATAATATTCGTCATTTTATTTTTACAACTCAAGATCGTAATCTTGAAAAAATAGATAAACAAGAAAGACAAAAGTTTGATTACAATACAAAGTGGTCAAATGCTGGTTCGGTTGGATTTAATTTTTTAGATGAAAGTAAACAAAATTTATATCTAGTTATATATTCTACAGATGAACTAATTGATTTTAGTTATAATATTTTTTATAAAGCTCATCAAGATAAACAAATATGGGAAGTAGAAAAAATTTTAAATATTAAATTAGATATTGATAAAAATATAGAACCATTAATGTTTGATTTATTTAATAATGCATGTGAAAAAATTCTTAAACAAATTGATAAAATGTCAGTTGAAGTAAACAATATCTATAAATGAGTAAGCAAAAATTAAAAAAAATGTACAATAGACTTTTAGCAAATTGCGACAAAGCAATTAATAATTCAACAGATGCATGGGCATTAGATTTTTGGAAAAAAACTAAAAACAAATTGTATGTAAATATGAGTAAATTTGGAATATTAAAAAATAACAAAACAATACACTAATATGTCTACAAAAACAACACCAAAATACAAAAATGATATAGGAGTACCATCAATCAAAATTGGTAGCAAAAGTTTTGTTTGTATAGGTTGTACACCACCAAATGATCATCCACATGTTTATTTGACAATGGGAGATTTAGACTATAAGGTTTGTTTATATTGTAATACCAAATATGAATATGATTCTACATTGTTATCACAATATACACAACCACCAGAATGTTATGTGGGAGAAACAGAATTATCAGATGATTGAGCAAGATATAAAAAAATATGAGTTAGAAATCACTGCTAATTGTAATGCAGAATGTCCACTATGTGCTAGAACAGAAATGGGACTACCATTGCGAGGTAACAAAGAACTTACATTAGCAAATATCAAACATATTTTTTCCACACGTGAAGCATGTGAAGGCAAAGAATTTAAACTGTGTGGAGTACTAGGTGATCCAATTATCAATGCAGAATGCCTAGAAATCTGTGAATATCTTTCTTCACAGGGCGGTAATATCAATATGAGTACCAACGGTGGGTATAACAATGAACAATGGTGGCAACGTCTAGCACAGGTTGAAAATTTATATGTTGATTTCAGTGTTGATGGATTCAAAGACACAAACCACATCTATAGGGTAAATGTTAATTGGGCTACACTTGAAAGAAACATGAGAGCATATATGAGTGCAGGTGGCAAAGCCAATTGGGTGTTTATACCATTTGATCACAATGAAGATGACTATGAATCTGCTAAAGCACTAGCACAAGAATTAGGTATGCGATTCATTAGAAGAACCAGTGGTCGTAATGAATTTAATAAAGATAGAAAACACAAACCAAGAAAAGCAGAAGAAGTTAAACTAAACAATTCTAAAAAATTACCACATAACGATTTGGATAAACTAAAAGAAATTTACACATCTAAAGATCCTAAAGTAGTAGATGAAATTGTATCAACTATTGCTTGTCAACACTACGAAGAACCAGAGGCATTTGTAGCATCAGATATGACACTGTGGCCCTGTTGTTTTTTATATGGTGATTCGATTCACATGTATGAACAAATCACACAAACCACAGACAGAGATTTTAACGATCTTAACAAACATTCAATAGATGATATACTACAAACAGAATTTTATCAAACACTTAAATCTAGATGGTATGCTTCACACCCTGCACACCTACGTAAATGTATTAGAGCCTGTGGTCTAAAAGGAATATACAAAAACAAAAAAACACATGACACAAACTAATAGTCTAAAAGAAATAAAAGAATACACAGTTAAAAAGAAAAAGAAGAACACTTATGTTCCGCGATCCAAAGAACTGTTAAAAGAACTAGCCAAAGGTTGTCATAGAGGAGAAGTGTTTACAAGTTTTCAAATAAGTGAACCAGACATGGTATCTACAGTGTTTATGCCACTGATGTTAATGGGACCAGATATGATGCAAGGTGTGTATCAAGATAGGCCATATATGTTTTATTCTTACATGAAAGATGCTTGTCCTGGTGGAGTAAATGGATATCCTATGTTTTGGTCAATGTCTTATCTAAATAAAGCAGATGCAGAACAGTTTGACGTATATTATAAACAAATACAAAAGGCCATGGATGAAATCTAAAAAACTAACACAAAGAGAATTTTATAATTACAAAGGTAAGTATCATGTGGTAGATATACCATGGGTTATGAAAGGTGAACAAGAAAAACATCTAGAAGATATTGTTAAAAAACATGCCACAGGATGGTATTATAATTCAGGTGGATTTTATGCATTTGAAAACAAAGAAGACAGACAGATCATTAAAGGTGCGTTTGCATTTGAGGAGTTAGCAAGATGAACAGAATAAATCGATTAGCAAAAATATTGCTAGATGAAATTAAAACTAGAAAACAATTAAATGAAAATATATCTAAAGATCCTTTGGCTGATGCAATAATTAGACAGATTGGTAATTTATTGATATTGCCAGAAGGACATTCAGGTAGGGCTTTTTCAAGTTGGCAAAAAGAAGCAAACAAAAGGTTATCAAAAGAAGCAAAAAAAGTTTTAGAAACTTCTAAAAACATAAAAGAGTTTCATAAAAAAACATACAACGAACATCAACTTCCTGTTGCAGATACACATAAATGGATAGTTGAAAATTGTGAGGATCTTTCATCACAAGATATAATAGATAAAATATCATCATTTCCTATGACAACTATAACTTTAGAAGAAGAAGCAAAATTACCAACGTTAGGTGATCCTGAAAAACGTTATAGTGATGCTGGTATTGAAATCGTAATATTAGATCAAACACCAAAGGAATATTTTAAATGAGCGATTTATATTACAAGGTTATAGTGACAAGAGGACAACAGTCTTCTTCTGTGTATTGGTGGGAAAAAACCTATGCCAAATTGATGGAATCGGTTGACTTATTGTATAAATGTGCTAAAGTAGATGCTGTAGAACTAGAAATAATAAGTGAAAAAGAATATAATGACAATTACTGTTAAAATAAAACAACGCATGGATCAATTGCAAAAGTGGATGGAATCTAATCATCACATAGATAACCCAGATGAAGTGTATGAATTGACTACAAGTGTTAGTAAGTTTTGGTCAGTGTTGTCAGAAGAAGATCGTGATTACATACAAGCGGCACAACACGCCATAGAGGATAAACTAGAATGGAAATAGAACCAATTAAAGAAAAACTAGATGATAAAATAAAAAAACTGAATTCATCTAGAGTATACAAAAAAATCACACCTAAAGGTGATTTGAGTTGGTATGTCAAATGGGTATCAGTAGTTCTTATTCTAATTGCTACTGTGGCTAGAAGCATTGGCACTATACCACACGTTGACATGTGGTTTGGATTGTTTGGTACACTAGGATGGGCATGGGTTGGATATCTGTGGCATGACAGAGCTTTGTTGGTTTTGAACGTGATTCTAGTGACACTATTAATACTAGGTCTTGGAAATTACTACTTTGGTGCTCATTAAACCATTGAAATCATTGAACTTTTTTTGGCCAAATAATGGTTGACAGATCTCTATATGATGCTAATATATACATAATAAGGAGAGAGAACAAATGGCTACAAAAACTACACTAAAGAAAACAAAGATCAAAGTTCAAGAAGATCACGAAATCCGTGAAAGAATTGTACAGAGTAGAGTACGTTTATTATTAAAGCATCCATTCTTTGGTAATCTTGCCACAAGATTAAAACTTAAAAATGCTGATGATTGGTGCCCTACTGCGGCCACAGATGGTTTACATTTATATTATAACAGAGAATTTATTACTCCTTTAACTGCTGATGAACTTGATTTCCTTATTGGACATGAAGTGATGCACTGTGTATATGACCATATGGAAAGACGTGAAGGCAGAGATCCGCAGATTTGGAACATGGCCACTGACTATGTTATCAACGGTCAGTTAGTGCGTGAAGGTCTTGGTAAAATGCCCAAAGAAGGATTACACGATGTTAGATACTATGACAAAAATTCAGATGAAGTATATGGTGAATTAAAAAAGAATGCAGTTGAAATCAAAGTTACTCTTGATATGCATCTAGATGGTGAAGGCGATAAACAAGGCAATCAAGGTGCTGGAGGCGGTGACAAAGACGGTAAAGGCAAACAGCCTGTGATGTCTAAAGAAGAAAAAGACAAGCTCAAAGACGAAATTAAAAATGCAGTACTACAGGCGGCGCAGGCGGCAGGTGCTGGTAATACTCCTAAAGGTGTTGAACGACTAATTAAAAACATGACACAACCTAAAATGGATTGGAGATCATTGTTAGATCAACATATAACGTCAGTTGTAAAATCAGACTATTCTTTTATGAGACCTTCACGTAAAGGTTGGTCAGTAGATGCTATATTACCTGGTCTACAACCTGAACCAGCAGTTGATGTATGTGTTGCTATTGACACATCAGGATCTATTAGTGAAAGACAACTAGCAATATTTTTAGGTGAAGTAAAAGGCATAATGGATTCATTCCAAGATTACAAGGTTCATGTGTGGAGTTTTGATACAGAAGTAACCAATCCAGAAATATTTACTCCAGACAAAGACATTACAGATTATAAACCAGGCGGATTTGGTGGTACTGACTTTGATGCTAACTGGCGTTGGATGAAAGAAAATGGTGTACAACCTAAGAAACTGATTGTGTTTACAGATGGTTATCCTTGGGGTAGTTGGGGTGATGAAAACTATTGTGATACTCTTTGGGTTATTCATTCAAATCATGACAAGGAACTAGAAGCACCATTTGGTGTAACCACACACTACGAAAAAGAATAATGTTTTGGTTTTTACTATTTTTAATTGTTGCTACAATATTTGTTGGATTTAAAGGAATGTTGAAAATATCTTTTTGGTTTATGATATTCTTTTTCTTGTTAATGGGCTTATTGGCTTATTCTACGTAATCACCTTTTTCTTGATATGCTTGACAGTTTGATGATTCTGTAAGGATACCTTTAATAACATTAGAAGCAATAGTTGGATCTTGTATACTTGGTGCAATTGCAAACATGATTGATTGTGTTGTGCCGGATTGATTTTGATTGCGTTGTGCATCTAACATTTGATAAGAAAATTGATATTTTACCATTAGTTGATTAATTACTCGCTCAGTTTTATCACCGTAGATTATTTCCTGTTTATTAGCATTTTCTAAAAGTGTTCTTTGTTGTTCTAACCATTCTATAGGATAACCTAGATTATCACCAACACCATAGTTGATTGCAATAAACACTGAAAGATTTCTATAAATTGCTTGGCACACAGAGTACTTTCTAAAATCTTCTGCTAGAGCTTGATATGTTTGATCATTATCCCAATCATAGTTAGCGTCATAATTTGCCAACACATTTGCAGGTAATAGAAATGTCAACAACACCATTGACATCAGTAATCTTTTCATAATATTATTTAACCTTACTAAACACATCATATAACACGGTGTTTAATATTATAGAACAAAAATAAATACATATGGAAACAACATGTCTGACACTCTAGTATTAAATGCAGATGGAAATCCTCTAAGTTTATTGCCTCTAAGTGCAGTTAATTGGCATCTTTCAATCAAACTAATATGGCTAGACAAGTTTAAAATACTTGAAAACTATGAAGATTGGATTATCCACAGTCCTTCCACAGAAATGCAAGTACCTAGTGTACTCATGTCTAAAGAGTATATTAATCTAGCACGATATCCAAGATTTTCACGAAACAACGTGTATCTAAGAGATCTGTTTACCTGTCAATACTGTGGATGTGAACATGATCAAAACAATTGGAAAGATCTCACACTTGATCATGTTGTACCAAGATCTCTAGGTGGTCATGCCAATTGGGAAAACATTGTCACTGCTTGTTTTGACTGTAATATCCACAAAGGCAGTAAAAACATCAAACCTAAACAAATGCCGCACAGGCCAGACTATTGGGAACTGGCCAACAAAAGATCACAGTTTCCACTCACAGTTCCACATCATACCTGGACAAATTATCTAAATTGGGATCAAAATCTAGTTAAAATAGCATAAAAAATAGGTTGACGATAAATATTAAAGTATACTATAATAATAAAACTTAATTAAGGAGAATAAATTATGGCTGACGAACAAGCACAACAACCAGCTACTCAACAAGCAACAGCAACAGCAACAGCAACAGCACCAGAAACAGCGGCGGCACCTCAAGCAGA
>Ga0099848_1000587_pt1 | contig 17110 bp, 9 predicted proteins | sample CB_VirMetaG_3_FD_78179 | JGI IMG/M metagenome (GOLD analysis project Ga0099848, IMG submission 78179) | Freshwater to marine saline gradient viral communities from Chesapeake Bay - CB_1508_1S Viral MetaG | ecosystem: Environmental > Aquatic > Marine > Coastal | place: USA: Chesapeake Bay...
AGTTGCGGTTTCCATGATGCAGGCATGGCAGTTGTCAACGATCAAGGTGATATCTTATTTGCTGGTCACAGCGAAAGATATACAAAGAAAAAACACGATAAAAATCTTTGTGCAGAAATTGCAAAGGATGCCCGGCACTATTTCAGTGATCACGAAAAGAAACAACTCTATTACTACGAACGTCCTTGGATTAAAGCTATCAGAGAGATTATCTCTGGTCAACGTTTTAGAGGTTTAGGATCACCGCTGAGTTCTAAAAAGATTATCGGAAAAGAATTCTTAGATGCACTGTCATATAAAGGCAGGGTAAAGAACATGCCTCATCACAAGTGTCATGCGGCAGCCGGCTTTCAAACGTCACCTTTCAAAGAAGCAACAGTGGTAGTTATCGATGCTATCGGTGAGATTGATTGTGCTACTATCTGGCATGCATACTATGACAAGAAAGGTAACGCACAATACAAACGTCTATGGTCTAGCACATACCCTAACTCTATCGGGTTATACTACAGTGCTATGACACATCGTGTTGGTTTACGTCCATTAGATGAAGAATATATTTTGATGGGTATGGCGGCATATGGTAAGCCTAAGTATGTAGAAGAAATAGAACGTAAGTTCGGTGGCAACAACGAAAAACTAGAATTCAAATTGAACGCACACGCCGGAGTAGAAAAATCATTCTTAGACGGTGCTGATGAGTTCGACATTGCCGCATCATCACAGAGTTACGTAGAACAACTTATCACTAATGTTATGCAACGAGCATTATGGATGGGTAAAAGCGGAAACTTAGTATACAGTGGCGGAGTAGCATTAAACTGTTCTGCTAATAGATTGTTAGGTCAGTATTTCAATGACATCTGGATCATGCCTAACCCCGGTGACTGTGGTAACGCCTTAGGTGCAGCCGCACTTGGTTACGGTAAAAAGCTAAACTGGAAGAATGCATTCTTGGGTACAGATATCACAGGTATCTATCCCGTTCAAAGAATGATCGAAGCACTAAAGGAAGACAAGATTGCAGGTATCGCATCTGGCAGAGCAGAGTTCGGCCCCAGAGCGTTAGGCACACGTAGTTTGCTCGCTGACCCCAGAGGTCCTGAGATCAAAGACAAAGTAAACGAGATCAAACGTAGACAAAAGTTCAGACCTTTTGCACCTATGATCTTAGAAGAACTAGTAGATGATTATTTTGATATGCCTTTAGGATGGAAAACATCTCCATACATGCAAGTGACTGCTCCTTGTAAGTTTCCCGAACAATTTCCTGCTATCATTCACAAAGACGGATCAAGCAGAGTGCAAACTGTACCTAAAGATGGGTCAGGCATACGTAGATTATTAGAAGCATGGTATGAAGAAACAGGATGTCCTATACTTCTTAACACATCATTGAATATCAGAGGAGAACCAATGGTGAACGACAGATCGGATGCAGATCGATTTGAAAAACTTTACAACACCCGCGTCATTTCATAAGTATTAGTATGCTTAGAGACGTATTCTACTTTGGCGAGAAGCCAAACGTTCACCCCAGAGAACGCTATGCTACAAACATCGATGACGCACGTAATCAGTGCGTTACTAGCCACTTTTGGATAATCAACGAGTTTTGTGATTATACTGGCTTTGACTGGGATTTTGATTTCGACTTTTTACCTGACGAAGATGTATGGGCTGAAGATCATAATAACATCTGGCCTAGTATGCATCAAAAAGATTCAGGTACTTGGTTATGTCCTAAACAACATACCGATATCAGAGTTTATCGACAAGATGTAAATCCTCTCAATAGAAAGCGTGAGCCTTCTAAGTTGTGGAAGTTCTTAGACAAAGTAGATAAGTCGAGATTCGACTTTTCATGGCATCCAGACCCCACTGATCCTCCCTACATCTATAAATGGGGCAGTAAGTTTTTTCCGGTAGAATTAGCATCTGTTCTAGAGTATCACACTCCGGGTAATCGTGGTGAAATAAAGTACATGAAGCAAACAGTTGATCTGTTGCCTAATGATGAATGCATCACAGCATATACAGAGATAGATAAAGACAAATGGGACATGTCATGGAGACCTGATCCAATGGAGCCGCCCTATATCTATATCTGGGGTAACAAGTACGAACCGGCAGAGATCAAGCCCACTCTAGAATATAGAGTTCCGGGTGCTACAGAGATCAAGTACATGAAAGACTTGATTCCAGTGCTACCCCAATGGGATAGATGGGAAGAACTAACACCTATAGATAAGTCTAAAGGGTTCGATTTCTCATGGAGACCAAGTCCATTAGAACCACCTTATATCTATGTATGGGGTAACAAGTATGAGCCGGGCGAAGTTAAATCTACATTAGAATATACTGTTCCTGGTGCTACAAAAATCAAGTACATGAAAGATTTGATTCCAGTGTTACCTCAATGGGACAGATGGGAAGAACATACACCCGTAGACAAGTCAGCAGAGTTTGACTTTGCGTGGCGTCCGGATCCAATCGAACCTCCATTTATCTACGTGTGGGGTAACAAGTATGAACCTGCTGAGATAAAACCAACTCTGTCATATACTGTTCCAGGAGCTACTGAGATCAAGTACATGAAAGAATCAGTACCCGTAGTTCCTCAATGGGACAGATGGAAAGAACTGATCCCAGTAGACAAGACAAAAGATTTTGATTTCTCTTGGAGACCAGATCCAATCGAACCTCCGTTTATCTACGTATGGGGCAACAAATATGAACCCGGTGAGATAAAACCTACACTAGAGTATAAAGTACCCGGTGCAACTGAAATCAAATACATGGAAGAAGCAGTGCCTGTCTTACCACAGTGGGACAGATGGCATGAACACACTCCGGTAGACAAGACAAAAGATTTTGATTTCTCTTGGAGACCTAGCCCACTAGAGCCACCATTCATGTATGTCTGGGGTAACAAGTACGAACCCGGTGAAATGAAGCACACGCTTTCATATACTGTTCCCGGTGCGACTGAAATCAAATACATGGAAGAAGAAGTACCTGTCTTACCCCAATGGGACAGATGGGAAGAACATACACCTGTAGACAAGACAAAAGATTTTGATTTCTCATGGAGACCAAGTCCGATAGAACCTCCTTACATATATGTATGGGGTAACAAGTATGAGCCAGCAGAGATCAAACCCACCTTGACATACACTGTTCCTGGTGCTACTGAGATCAAATACATGGAAGAACTTATTCCAGTATTACCACAATGGGACAGATGGGACGAACATACGCCTGTAGATAAGACACTAGATTTCGACTTCTCTTGGCGTCCAGATCCAATCGAACCCCCGTTTATCTACGTATGGGGTAACAAGTACGAGCCAGCAGAGATCAAGCCCACATTAGAATATAGAGTTCCAGGTGCTACTGAAGTTAAGTACATGGAGGACTTGGTTCCTGTACTGCCCGAGTGGGAAAGATGGGAAGAACATATCGCAGTAGATAAAACAAAAGGATTTGATTTCTCATGGAGACCCCATCCAATAGAACCACCTTATATTTACGTATGGGGTAACAAGTACGAGCCAGCAGAGATCAAGCCCACGCTTTCATACAATGTACCTGGCGCTACTGAAATCAAGTATATGAATGATACCGTAGTAGATGTATTGCCTCAATCAGGTAGATGGGAAGTATTGGAAGAAGTAATTGAAGACAGTTTTGATTTCTCTTGGAGACCAAGTCCATTAGAACCACCGTTTATCTATGTCTTCGGAAACCACCTATACGAAGGCGCAATCATGCCTACGTTACGTTATCATGTGCCCGGTGCAACAGAAGTCAAATACGTAGATGATCTAAAACCACGACTAGCTCCTAAGCCCGAGTTATTTGAACATCTAGAAGACTCATACGGCATCGATTATTCATGGAGACCGGATCCAACATCACCACCTTACATCTATGTATGGGGTAACCAGTGGAACAAACCAGAAGATAAAATCAGTATTCAGTTCGTTGTTAAAGGCGCTACTGAATACAAATACATGGAAGAACGTGCTACACGTAAACGATGCATGGAAAACTGGGTTACACCTGACAACGTAGATCAGGACAGTTTTGACTATAGTTGGGAGCCTAATCCCAAAGAGCCTGCGATGATTCACGAATTTGCTACTCAGTGGCAAAAAACGGGAGGTCCTTGCTATATAGTAGAGGGGGCAACAAGCAGGAAGTACGAAGATGTTATCAAAGCTAAAGTTTTACCTACGAAAGATAATTGGAAGATTCCTCAAAATATCTTGGTTGATAGTTTTGATTTTAGTTGGCATCCTGATGCTACTAGCCCACCTTACATATACCACTTTGCAACGCAATGGGCGTTAAGTGGTGGTCCTATATACATGACTCCCAAAGCAGAGGAAGTCAAGTACATAGATGATCAGACTGCAAAAGCACTAGCTTGTAAAGATAACTGGGAATACGATCCTAAACTTATTGATGAAGCTGAGTTTGATTTCTCTTGGCATCCGTATGTAGAAGATCAGCCGTACATCTATCAGTTTGGTACTCAGTGGCAAAAGACAGGCGGCCCAAGATACGTCACACCTGGAGTGCATGAGAACTCTCCTGTAAAATATATCGATACTAGAATCTTAAAAGCAAAACGCTTACCTGATCCTAAGAGATTTAAAGTTCTAGGTGCTACAGTAGCAGATTTTGATTATAGCTGGCATCCAGATGAGACTGAAGAACCCTTCATTTATCATTTTGGTAACAACTTATATCCTGCTGAGATTATGCCTACTGTAGAATACAGAGTAGTCGGCGCAGAACAAGTTAAGTATGTACATGATGTAGTTGCTAAATTAGGTGAGAACAAAGAACACTGGGAAATCCCTGATGATATCGATGATACAGGATTTGATTATAGTTGGGTGCCTAATCCCAAAGACCCTGCTTACATCTATGAATTTGCTACACAATGGCAAAAGACAGGTGGTCCTCGTTATGTCGTAGAAGGTGCAACCGAAGTAAACTACGTTGATAATCAAAAAGTAAAACGATTACCTAGCAGAGATAACTGGACTCTAGTAAACAAGATTGACGAAGAAGCGTTCGATTGGTCTTGGCATCCAGACGCAACATCACCCCCATATACTTATAGATTCCCCACTCAGTGGGCATTGTCAGGAGGTCCTGTATATAACGTAGAGGGTGCAAAAGAAATCAAGTATGTAGAAGATCAAGTTGCACGTGCATTACCTAATAAAGAAAATTGGGTTTTTGATCCTAAACTTGTTGATGAAGACGAGTTTGATTACAGTTGGCATCCTTATGTAGAAGACGAACCCTACATCTATCAGTTTGGTACTCAATGGCAAAAGACTGGTGGTCACAAATATATGACACCCGGTGTACATGAAGGATCTCCTACAAAATATATCGACACAAGAATTTTAAAATCAAAGAGATTACCTAACCCTGATGCAAAAGAGTGGGGAGTGTTAAACAATTATCAGATCGAAGATTTTGATTGGTCTTGGCATCATGACGAAACTGAAGATCCGTTTGTATACGTATTTGGTAACAAGTTCTATCCTGCTGAAGAAATGCCTACAGTAGAGTATCGCATTGCAGGCGCTACTGAGATTAAGTATGTACATGAGATTGTAGCACAACTTTCTGAAGATAAGTCAGGATGGGTTATTCCTACTAACTTAGACTTGAGATATTTTGATTTTAGCTGGAAACCATCTCCGCTAGACGATCAGCCATATATCTATCAGTTTGGTACTCAATGGCAAAAGACCGGCGGACCTAGCTATACAGTTGAAGGTGCGACTGAAGTAAAATACATAGAAAACCCAAAAGCACTGAGACGTCCATCACGTGTGAATTGGGATATTCCTGAAGGAATCGATGTTGACGATTTTGACTTCTCATGGCATCCCGATGAAACTGAACCTGTCGCATACATCTATCAGTTCGGCACTCAGTGGGCGCTGACCGGCGGCCCAAGATATGTCGTACCCGGAGCCAAAGAAGTCAAGTATGTAGAAGGCTTGAATGCTAAAGTGTTACCTAAGAAAGATAATTGGGAAATACCTAAAGATATCGATGAAGAAGCATTTGATTGGTCTTGGCATCCTTATGCTGAAGACGATCCGTTCATCTATCAGTTTGGTACACAATGGCAAAAGACAGGTGGTCCTCGTTATGTAGTGCCAGGCGCTAAACAGATCAAGTATATCGATACACGTATCTTAAAAGCAACTAAGCTACCGCGTACTACTGACCCGGCATGGAATGTTCTGAACGGTGCTGATATACAATCGTTTGATTTTTCATGGCACCCTGACGAAACAGAAGAACCATATATCTATGTGTTTGGTAACCAACACCATAGTGCTGAAGAATTTCCCACAATCGAATATAGAATGCCGGGTGCTACTGAAGTTAAGTATGTGGGAGACACCGTTGCTACTCTAGCACAAAGCAGAGATAACTGGAAATATTCTCCTACGTGTGATATCAATAGATTTGATTTTTCGTGGAGACCTTCTCCTCTTGCACCTCCTTATATCTATCAGTTTGGTACTATCGCTGATCAAGAAGACGGCCCGCAGTATATTGTGCCTGGTGCTACAGAGATCGCATATAGAAAACGCATCGAAAGACAAGACGATGACATTCATGTACCCCAATATTACATAGAAACTACGCTTCAAGATTTAGTACGAGCGCATCCTAATGAAGTATTCTGGGCTAAACGTAAAAATATCAACTACGAAGATTTTGATTTCAATTGGAGACCAAATATCGATGAAGCCAGATATGTTCAGGTATTTGGTAGCCCCGATTCAGAAGCAACACAAACATATTTCGTTAGTGCAAAGACGTATCTGAACGGTCACAGATCACTGAAATTTGTGGAAGACAGCGGTTATGGTGCCCTAGATGCGCTTGATGAAAAAACACTTGCTAAGTTATTCGTCAAGCCTGATATGTTCTATGTAGACAGAGGTAACAAAGAATCACAAGCAAGATTCGATGCTATCAAACAACGTTATCCTAACATTCAAAAGACACGATACTTGAATTCATGGGTAGACACTATCAGTCGTTGTATCAATCGTTCTACTACTGATCTATTATGGGTGTTAAACTCAGAATTAGACTACAGTGAGTTTGATTTTGAATACTATCCTAACCCGTGGCAGTTAAAGATGGTTACTATCTTTGGTACACAGTGGTCACACTGGGGTACTACGTATCTTGTCAACCGAGAAACGTTTGGAGAAGATACTAAGTACATCAAGATCATCGAACACTTAAGCAATCTAAACTTTGTCAAGCACATCAGAGCAAAAGCCACTGAGTGTGTATATGATATTGTTGTAGTAGATCATGGTAACAAAGAAACAGAAGCAGTTGTCAAGCAATTAGAAACGAAAGCGCCAAGACAAAACGTTTCTGTTATTAAACATTCTGGTGATTATGTACAAGATATGAAACAGATTGTTGACTCATTGCCTAAGAAAAAAGAACATTATATCTGGATCGTATCATCTATCTGTGATTATAGTGATTTTGATTTCTCGTATATCTGTGATCCGTTCGCACGTGATCAATTACATGTGTTCCCAAGCAACAAACAAAAGTTTGGTGATACGTTCTTTATGGATGTGAACAAGACACGTGAACTACTAGCAGACATGAATACGCTAGAAGATTATGAGAAAGTAAACTACAATCAAACTCTACGTGCAACACGTTTACGTCCGCCCGTGATCGTTGTAGAAGACGATACTCATGTAGAAGCAGTCAAAAAGATCGAAGACTTCCCATATGCTGTCTTAGTATCTGAGACAGATAAAGATATCACTGTAGTTGATGAAGAACCAATGGCACTCTGGACTCCAGAGTCTAAGAATATCATTGTTACTTCTACAGGTGGTACACGTATCATCGTACCTAAAGAAGCAAAAGAAATCAAGAGAGAACTCTACGAGTATCCTCATATCAAAACTGCTAACAGATTAGCATTGTCTAACCCAATGGACATCGTGTTTTTATCAAACGGAGAGACAGGCGCAGAAGAAAATTGGGAGCATCTGCAACGTGTAACTAAGGGACTGCCCAATCGTGTTGTTAGAGTTGATGGAGTCAATGGACGTGTTCAAGCATATCATGCGGCTGCTGAAGCATCTAACACACCTTGGGCATTCACTGTGTTTGCAAAACTAAAAGTGTCTCCTAAGTTTGATTGGAACTGGCAACCTGATCGTATGCAACAACCTAAACACTATATCTTCCAAGCAAAGAATCCTGTTAACGGGTTGATCTATGGTCACCAAGCAATGATCGCATATAACAAGAAACTTACCCTTGAGAATTACGGTTATGGACTAGACTTTACACTTGATGATGAACATGCTAGTATAGAGTTGTTATCAGGTACAGCAATGTACAACACTGATGCATTCTCTACTTGGCGTACTGCGTTCAGAGAAGTAATCAAGTTGCTATGTGACGATTCACCTATCAGTAAAGAAAGATTAGAAGTGTGGTTGAACAAAGCAGATCCTGATCAGCCTTTCTTCCAAGATTCAATCAAGGGTGCATTAGATGCTGAAGAATACTTCCAAGAAGTAAACGGAGACTTTGAGAAACTACGTTTAAGTTATGAATGGGAATGGCTCAAAGAACGTTACGAAGAAGTATCTTATTAATAATGCACAGATTACCTGAAAGTCCCTTAACATTTGAAAATGGACTCACTATAGAATATACTCCTCAAGATGATGGGGGAGGATCTATACAATACACTGATTTTCTTAATTATATAAAATCAACAGGTAAAACATACAAGCATTGCTTTGAGTGGTGCGCTGGTCACGGCGCAATAGGTTATAGTTTGTTGGACGCCGGCGTATGCGAATCAGTAACTTTTATGGACATTTATGAACCGGCATTAGTAAACATTTTACGCAATGCCGCTGTTAACAATGTTGCAGATAAAGTAACTGTCTATCATTTAGACTCTGTAGGAAAGTTACCTAAGGATTTAAAATTTGATTTAGTTGTGGGTAATCCACCGCATAGTTTTGCTAAGGTTGATTTTGAGGGAGAATGGTATAGAAAAATAGTAGATGAAGATTGGAAAATACATAGAGAATTTTTTATGAATATTAATGATTATCTGGAACTAAACAGTGACATAATCCTTTCTGAAACATGCTCAACGCACTATCCAAATGATTTATCTATAATTGCAGAAAGTTGTGGCTTAAAATTTGTTGGTATAAACGATGCTCCTTCTTTAATGAGTGATCAAGGTGTGTCACACGGCTCACTGCATTGTTACAAAAATTAATTTGCCCAAAATCTTTGCTATTATCCTGTCAGTATATTAAACTAAATAATAGTATATAAAAGGAGTAATGTTATGAAGAAAATGTTATTAGCAATTATGGCAACTGCGTTTTTGTCTACTCCAGCACTTGCTGACCATTCAAGAGCTACCGTTACAGTATATCCAACTGGTAATTATGGATATGAGAACGGCGTACTTGTAAAGTATAACCCTAGATTTCGCCCTGCTCCAGTAGTAGTGCATATCAACAACAATAATCCGTATCATCATTATAACAACAGATATATCGATACTAGAATTCAGTATCAATATCCCAATCATCACAATCGTCATCACCGTAAAGACAGCGATGCTGAGAAAGTGATTAAGGGTGTGATCGCAGGCGCACTGATCTACGACATTATCAAAGACTAATGAATGAAAGATGTTTATGTAGTTACATTTCACGCCGGTACAGGTGGAACGTTTCTAAGCACACTTTTATACAGTTGGTTATCTGATACTGACTTATCAAGTAAACCCTTTAGAGAGGATGTGTATGCATCCTCTCACCATTTAGAAGATATAGTAGAAAGCAATCATTCTCAGATAATGGTACCGGGCGTCAATTATCGTGGTAAGCCATGTATGATTCATAGTTCACAGACTCAAGCATTATTATTTGTAGACCCCATAGATAAAAATAAGCCCTTCGTTATAAGACAACACTTTCCTATTGATTTAGATATCATCAATGATAAGTATCCTGATTATTTAAACTTTAACATATATTTTACTCCAGACGATATAGAAGTTGTATGTGCTAATATGTTTCTAAAGAATATTGTTAATACATATGATCCTGATCTTAAGCAAAACAATTGGTCTTATATTTCTATAGGACATTCAGACCCTAGAAACTTGACGATAAAGGAAAGAGAGTTTTATATCAAGCGATTAGCTAGACATCTCCATAATACTCAAGAAACTGGTCATCACGCTAACTTTATTAAGCCTTGTACATTAAACCAGACAATAAACATATCGTTCGCTCAACTTATGACACAGCCTGAAAAAGTTTTGAATATTTTAGAAAAAGGTCTTGACATTCCGCCCCCGGATCATGTACACTTACTGTATCAGAATTACTTGAATGCTAACTTATTGATGCTAAACAAGTTTTGTCCCTGGATAGACTATTTTACCCAAAATACTTGAAAAATAGCCTAAAAAGCATCATATTATGTACATGGGGATAAATACTTCTCTCTAAGTGACTGATTCTACAGTCCCTTGTAAAAAGGGTAAAGTTTTTTCTCTAAAAGGCTTGACATCGGTGAAGAATCGTGTATAATAGTATACAGTTAAACGAAAAAGGAAAGCAAATTCGATGATCTATCATCATACTTCTACATCACAGACAATACCAACAGGGTATAATCGCCCCATGGCGTCTGGCTGCGTGTGGAGTTTTGATGCCAAAGAGATTAAGAATGCTTCCTGTAGGAGCATTATGTAAGAGCAGAAACCTTACATAGACTTACAGGAAGCGGCTCAAAAAGCCGCTTTTTTATTGCCTGTTAAACAGGACAGATACCCGGATCTGAGAGCGCGGGGAACAGTGGAGGGAACAAGCCTCTTGTGGCGGATACCGATACTGTTCTTTAGAAAGATCATTCGCTGAGTGGTTTTTCTAAAGCACATTCAATCCCCTGCGGGTTGAGTGTGTTTACAAATTTCCGGGTGCATAGCTCAGTAGGTAGAGCAAGTGGCTTTTAACCATTTGGTCGGGGGTTCGAATCCCTCTGCACCCACCAATTATTGGCATGTAGCTCAGAGGTAGAGCCGGTGACTGTTAATCACCTGGTCGTAGGTTCGATCCCTACCATGCCAGCCAAACAATGCTCCCTTCGTCTAGTGGTTAGGACACAAGGTTTTCATCCTTGTAACAGGAGTTCGATCCTCCTAGGGAGTACCAATTTGCCTCGGTGACGGAATTGGCATACGTACTGGTCTTAGAAACCAGGTTTTGGGAGTTCAAGTCTCCCCCGAGGCACCAATTAGGAAGTGTGGATGAGAGGCTTAAATCAGCGGTTTGCTAAACCGTCGCACGTAGAAATATGTGCCGCAGGTTCGAATCCTGCCACTTCCGCCAAACAGTTTTTTGGTCTGTTAGTTCATCGGTTAGAATAATGGCCTGTCACGCCATAGAGACGAGTTCGATTCTCGTACAGACCGCCAATCATGCCCACATAGCTCAGTTGGATAGAGTATCTGGCTACGAACCAGAAGGTCGGGAGTTCGACTCTCTCTGTGGGCACCAATTTGCGGGGTTCGTAAAATGGTATTACCCTAGCCTTCCAAGCTAGAGTCACGGGTTCGATTCCCGTACCCCGCTCCAAGTTTTTGGGCCTATAGCTCAGTTGGGAGAGCGCCTCGCTTGCACCGAGGAGGTCGCAGGTTCGACTCCTGTTAGGTCCACCAAATATCTCGGATTAGCGCAGTCTGGTAGCGCATCTGCTTTGGGAGCAGAGGGTCGGGGGTTCGAATCCCTCATCCGAGACCAATTATGGGTCAGTGGTGTTAATGGTAGCACGGGAGTCTCCAAAACTTTTAGTCAGGGTTCGAATCCTTGCTGGCCTGCCAAATACTTAGAGGAGAACGTCATGTTCAAAGAAGTGCAGTTAGTAAATGCTCTTAAAGGAAATGTAAACTGCCTATCTGAACTTGCTGGGCGCCATTTCTGCAAAGTAGAAAATCTCGGTGATTACGAACTACGTTTTTACTTAACTGAAAACAACTATGTTCGTATGCACCACGAACAAGATTGCTGTGAAAGTGTATACATCGAAGATATATGCGGTGATCTTGAAGATTTAGTAAACGCAAGAATTGTGTATTTTGAGGAAGTTTCTTCTGAAGATGCTCAACCTCTTAGCGATTGGGAAGACTCGTATACTTGGACTTTTTATAGAATTCAAACGCTGAAAGGTTCTGTAGATATACGTTGGTACGGAACAAGCAACGGCTACTACTCAGAGAGTGTAGACATCGATTTTGTTGTGGAGTAAATCATGAAACATAATTTTGTTGCAAAAAATGCACACAAGTACAACACTGCAAAGGTGTTCGTCAATCGCAAAGCGAAAGCCAAGAACGGTTATCGCAAGCACAAACATAGCCTACCTGACGAGTCCTATCGGGGACGAAACGTCACGCAATGTGACGTTGTAGGAGCGGTGAAGTTGGAGAGTCACACCAGACTGTAAATCTGACGCCTTATGGCTTAGTGGGTTCGAATCCCATCTCCTGCACCAAAACACATTTATGCCCCCTTAGCTCAGTGGATTTAGAGCATAACGCTACGGACGTTAGGGTCGGGAGTTCGAATCTCTCAGGGGGCGCCAAACATTTATCGCGGAGTGGACTGGAGTTGGTTCCAGCTTGGTCTCATAAGCCAAATGACGTGGGTTCGAATCCCTCCTCCGCTACCAAACATAAGTAATATAATGATGATCAAAAATTTTTTATCTAATGACTGTGTTTCTGACTTATTAGACAAGTTGTCTACAGAGACATGGTCTGATAAAGACGCATATATACCTCTTAAGATCACTAGAAAGATCGACATGTATCCTTTACTGAAAAAGGAATTGTTGGATCAAGTGGGTGTAGATATATTTAAAGAGGATAATATATATTTTTCAAAGTACCTTCCCGGAGCAAGTTGCAACATGCATCCTGATCCTTGTAAATATACAGTAGTAGTGTTATTACAAGATTGTTTGGATGGCGGCGACTTTATGTTAAAAAATCGAGTAGTAAATTTATCACCCGGTGATGCTATTTTGTTCAGAGGTAACACAAGTCATTCTGTTACTAAAGTTGTATCTGGAACTAGAATAGCACTAGCACTGTGGTTAAATTCGGTATCAGAACAATATCAGATTTAATGGTGGCTGTAGCTCAGAGGCAGAGCTCCTGGTTGTGGTCCGGGCGGTCGAGATTTCGAAATTCTCCAGTCACCCCAAATATAGTCCGTTAGCTCAGTTGGGAGAGCGTCTGCTTTACACGCAGAATGTCGGCGGTTCGAACCCGTCACGGACTACCAAATTGCGGGATTAGCTCAGTTGGTAGAGCGATACCTTGCCAAGGTATAGGTCGTCGGTTCGAACCCGATATCCCGCTCCAGAACGTTCCGTCTAATCAACGGATAGTGTGACCCGCACGATGAGAAGGTGTGTGATAGCACAGGGTGGTTCCAGTCATACCGAACTGGCGCTGGCAATGCGACAATCCTCTTTGGTCGAGAAGCGGGTGGAAGGCATGCGTGATGGCAGCAATGCTTGATGTGCTATAATTACCGCCGCAGAGAGGAAGCACCAATCGTGTGTGAGTGGCGGAATGGCTACGCAACAGATTGCAAATCTGGTACATGCAGGTTCGAGTCCTGTCTCACACTCCAAAGTTTTTGGTAATGTAGCTCAGTTGGTAGAGCAGTGGTCTCATACGCCATTTGTCGGTAGTTCGATTCTACCCATTACCACCAAGTTTAAGGAAGAGTGGCAGAGTGGTTTAATGCACCGGTCTTGAAAACCGACGAGGGTGAAAATCCTCCGTGAGTTCGAATCTCACCTCTTCCGCCAATTAATTGGGGTATCGCCAAGCGGTAAGGCATCGGGTTTTGATCCCGACATTCGGTGGTTCGAATCCATCTACCCCAGCCAATTATAGGCCTGTAGCTCAGTTGGTTAGAGCGCACCCCTGATAAGGGTGAGGTCGGCAGTTCGAATCTGCCCTGGCCTACCAATTATCTCCGTGTAGCGCAACCGGATAGCGCAACAGCCTTCTAAGCTGTGGGTTGTAGGTTCAAGTCCTACCGCGGAGGCCAAAAAGTTTCGGGCCTATAGCTCAGTTGGTTAGAGCCGCGCCCTCATAAGGCGTTGGTCCTTGGTTCGAGTCCAAGTGGGCCCACCAATAAATAGTAATATCATAGAGCGGATATCAATCATGAAAATCTTGAAGGAACTAAACCTAAACGAAGTAAAAGAATTTATCGACAAACAATCACCTCAAACTAAGATATATCTCGGGTGCGATTCCGAAAGATTCAAATTGTATGATGAATGGTACGCTGATTACACTATTGCTATCTGCGTACACATTGATGGTAGACATGGTTGTAGAGTGTTTGGTGAAGTAACTAGAGAAAGAGACTATGACCAACGTAAAGACCGTCCGTCATTAAGATTGATGAACGAAGTGTACAAAGTAGCAGAAGTGTTCGCTAAACTAAAAGAAGTGATCGCTGACCGCCAGATAGAAGTTCACTTAGATATCAATCCTGATAAGATTTATGGATCATCTTGTGTAGTACAGCAAGCAGTTGGATACATCCGCGGTACTTGCAACGTGATTCCTTTTGTAAAACCTGATGCTTTTGCGGCTTCAATTGCGGCTGATAGGGGCATGAGTTTGTTACAACAACAAGGATAGTACGATATTCGTTGAAGCATGTAATAGGAAGTTTGGACGGCGGTTCGATTCCGCCCAGCTCCACCAATAGTACATTTACTGTACTATATCATACACTAAGTGTATTATTGATGGGGCTGACCAGGGTTCGACAGGCGACTGAAGGCATGTGGAGAATCAGTCAAAGCAGAAGACTGTGAGGGTTGGGGATTCCCGGCCGAAGAAGCAAAAAATATAATTGCAAACGACAATTATTACACTGAGGAACTTCGCCTAGCGGCGTAAACTCACGGGGCTGGTCACCTTGTAATCAAACGACTAAGGAAGGGACTTCGGTCCCTTCCTTTTTGCCTGCGATAAATACAACTATGAATATTACTGAACTCGACAAATTTAAACTTGAAGACGCGGTTAAAATTGCTGTATTAAATGAAATATTAAAAAAATAAAGGGTATTTAAAATGAAAAAATATGTATTTGTACCAGTAGTACTGGTAGTAAGTTTACTTGCAATTGCAGGTTGTCAAACGCAAAAAACGCAAGTTAACAGCGATCCAGTGACATTAGGATTGCAAGTCACTAATAAAGGTGATCAAGCATTCAAATGTAATCAAACATTTGCAGTAGACAAGAAAGATGTTACCACTGTTGTTGGTGTAGGAGAAACTGTAAATTTGCAGTCTAACACACATGCTCCTTCAGGCTCAATTTTTACGTGTTATATTACTCCACCTACATCAGTAAAACAACCTGATCCAGCCAACGGTAATTTTGCAATGTCATATGGTTATTGGAGTAACTCAGCACACGTAACGTGTGACAACAATTGCAACAGAGGTTATCCTACTGAATCTGTACACTACACAGGTAACAATTGGAAATATACAGCAACTTTTGCTAAACCAGAATCAGAACCTTACAACTCAGTAGTGATTACAACAGGACCCAAAGACTGGACTGACGAATAAAATTTATGGGGTACGGCCTCCTTTTCTGCATTTAAAACAATAGAGAATAAATACTATTATGCAGATTACCGAACTCGACAAATTTAAACTTGAAGACGCGGTTAAGTTTCATGATGAACTTAATCCCTTATTGTTCCATGGCACTAAGTTAAAGCCTGTTATCAAACATCAGTTACAAGAGATTGCTAAAGATTTTATCGAATTTATGGGTATTCCAAAATTAGCAATCGAAGATGTGATCATCACAGGTTCTAATGTTGCGTACACATACACTCCCCACTCAGATATCGATCTTCACCTTCTAGTTGATTTCAGTAAACTACCCGATAACGAAGTCTATCAAGAATTGTTTAACGCTAAAAAGAGCCTATACAATAACACTTATGATATCACAGTCAGAGATATCCCTGTAGAACTTTACGTACAAGATACAGCACAGCCACACGTTAGTCTAGGTGAGTATAGTCTAGTAAAGGACAAGCTAACACGTATTCCAACAAAGAAACGTGCAAACTTAGATCAAGTTGCAACAGCCGCAAAGTTTGAGAAACTAGAAGAACTGTGCATAGAAGCATTGAAATCTAATAGCTTACCAAAAGTTCAAAGAGTGCTGGACGTGATCAAAAGATATAGACAAGCTGGCTTAGACAAGCACGGTGAGTTTGGTCCTGAGAACCTAGCATTCAAAGCGATACGTAGCAAAGGTTATTTCCAAAAATTACATGACCACAAGAACGCATTAAAGTCCGAGCAACTTTCCATCGAAGAAATGATGAAGCGTAAACGATTTGAAGAATCAGTAGGCATCGAAAAGATCCTAAACAAACCCACGCCTACTGTAGACGACCTAGTTAAGAAATATAATGTTACTAGACAAGAAGTGTTGAAACAGTTAGACGCAGGTATCAAAATAGAAAAAGAACACACTAGTGACCGTGAAGTTGCAAAGCAAATCGCATTAGATCATCTAGGAGAGAAACTTGAGTATTATGAGTTGCTATCAAAATTTGATGAATCTATAATGAGATATGGTCCAGAAAAGTTTGATCAATATGGAATGCCTGATTATAGTTTGTACCTGAACCTGATTGATAAATTAGCAAAGAAAGGGTACAAACGTACAGACATTCTTAAATTCTTAATGTCTAAGTTCGATGAAGTTGATTCACGTGATGCCAGAGAACTTATGATTAGATATCAAATTATGAATCCTAGAACTGCTTGGATCAAAGAGGGAGCATCAGGTTATATACCCTCAGAGAAAGAAAAGAATGATCCAAGATTCAAGATGGCTCTCACGGTAGATATCAAACCCGATACTATGCAAAAGAATGCAAAG
>Ga0099848_1000588_pt1 | contig 17098 bp, 14 predicted proteins | sample CB_VirMetaG_3_FD_78179 | JGI IMG/M metagenome (GOLD analysis project Ga0099848, IMG submission 78179) | Freshwater to marine saline gradient viral communities from Chesapeake Bay - CB_1508_1S Viral MetaG | ecosystem: Environmental > Aquatic > Marine > Coastal | place: USA: Chesapeake Bay...
GCGTTATATGCAGGTAAATTTAAAATATTTGTTCCATTATTATTAAAGATTGTTAATAAATAATTTTTACCATTTGTTGCCGTTGTGTAATTAAAAATAATGGCGGGAAAAGTAGAAAATAAATTATACATTGGACTATTCATATATATTTGTATTGGGTTGGTTAGTGTTCTTTCAAATCCTGCCTCGTCAGTGTCTAAAATTGCAATTAATTGGTATGGGTCAAATTCCATAAAAGGAGGATTTGAAGACGGGAGAGCATCTCCACCCGCTACAACTAAATTATTTAATCCTGTCATTGCATCTTTAAATGCTTTATTAACCATTTCAATCCATAATTGGTATGAAGAACAAAAATAATATTGGCTTGTTAAATCTTGAAAATCTAGCGGAGGGGCGGGTATTGGCTGCGTTAAATCATCGGGAATATACATTACATATTGTTGAAACTCATAAGTTTTATATTTTAGAGTTATAGAGTATATTGTCTTATTTGGGTCCGTTTGCCCTAATTGGACTTGTGGAATAAATACAGGTAGAGCATCTCCAGTCTGAATTTGGAAACGGACAACCGACATAAAATAATTTTCAGGGCACGTAAGAAAAGGATTATTCCTTACCTCTTCAAATCTAAGAGGAAGAGGTGGATTATTGCCCTCTATGTCATTATTTATTATGTCAAGGTCATAATATATATGCATAGGTTGCGTTAAATCTAATTGACTTTTAAGTTGAACAGACATTAATATATATTTATATTATATATTAATCTATGAAAATAAAATAATGTAGGTTATGTAGGTTAATGTAGGTAAAAATGACTAAAAATATATATATTGTTTTTTATGTGTATATTTTACCTGATTTTACATACATTAACCTACATAACCTACATTTTTAAATAATTTATAATATATTTTTTTTTGTAAATATATTATATAGATGGAAAAAACAAAAAAAGGGGCTTGTATTAATTGCGGGTATATTAAACCAAAACCACCTAAAGACATTGAAAAAGAGTTATACTGTGGGCTTTGTGATGAAAAATATAAACTTATAGATGCGAAAGAACATAAAAATAAAAATACACACATAATTAAAAATGAAATTATTAAAAGGGTTAGAGAACTTAACTCAAATGATGAAGAAGACAAAAAAAAAATTTGTATGCTCTCAAAAAGTCTCATTGCAAAATATAAAAAAGGAAATGAGCATAATAAAAATATGTTGGACTAAACATACTATATATTTTTAAAATGAAAAATTATTATATAATATAAATTATATAATGTATTTTATACACGATTATAACCCTAAAGAACTTATTTTCGGTTTTAGTACTTATACAGAAGCGGAACGGTACTTTTTAATTAATAGTGTTGTAGAAAAATTAAAAATATATAGACATAGTCTTTTAACTAAAACTTTAGAAAATACTGATTTAATCCCAACTTTAAGAAATATAGAGGAAATAATGGAAAATATAATAACTATTGATGATGAAACAGAACCTAATTATATATTAGGACAATTAAATATGGCTAAAGCATTTTTAAATAATACCCCGTTAGAACTTAAATACACAATTAATTTAATCGGGGAAGAAATACGGACATATAAATTAACTTAAATATATTGGGGCTTAGATTTTTATTAGATTTTTAATAATAAAGTTATAAAAACATATATAATTGTATAAATCTATTAAAAATTTTAAAATTTTTAATAAATACTTACTATTAAACCAAGAATTATATATATAATATTAAAAATCTAATAAAAATCTAATTGCCCGACTTCATTTAAGTTATTTTTTATGTAATTAAATGTTTTTTTCTAACATCTTTAAGTGTCTTTTAGTTTTTAGATGTTTTGATTTATTAAAATATGTATATGTGGAATAACAAATAGGACACTCAATTTTATTATTGATTACATCCTTATTTTTTTCTATAAATTTTCTCACATATTTAGTATTTCTATTAGTTATTACCATTTGTTGAGGCTGTTTTTCTTCTTCAATTAGTTCAACAGGTTCAATGATTTGCTCTTCTTTTTTCTCTTCATTAACTTTAATGTTGTTAATAACAGGAATAAATAAAAAATCCATTTATATATATTTATATTATAGTATAAGAATATATTTTTAAATTAATTTATTTAATCGTTTAATACGAAATATTATTTTATAATTTAATTATATATAGATGAATTTTAAAAAATGTCTTAGTTTTGGTGAAAAATACCAACAAGAATTAATAAAAGTATTAAAGCCGAATAATTATAAAATGATGGAAGGTTATTTTAAAGAATATGATTTAATAATTGATGACCTACTTCCCATATATTATGAGGTAAAGGCTGACCGCTACGCATATAAATATAATCAGTTTTGTATTGAGTTTGAATGTTTTAATAAGCCATCAGGAATTAAAACGACTACGGCGGATTATTACGCTTATTTCGTGGTTAGACCCAATGAGACCTATGATTTATATATTATACCTGTTATTGACATTAAAGAGGTAATAAATAACAACAAATACGACACGATTAAACAAGGGGGCGACCGTATGGCGTCTAAATTTTTTATAATTGACATTCCATTATTTAGTAAATATAAAGTATAAAAATTAATATATATTAATTTTTTGAATAACCCCCTATAAGTCAATATATATATAATTGCTGTATATATAAATAATTTAAATTCTGTATATAAGTCAATATATATATATAATTGCTGTATAAACTGATTTTTTTAAAAAATAGGTATAATACCTTAAATTAAATGTTTATTTCTTATTTCATTTTCATTAGTTCTGTTGTCATCATCATAGTAATAAAATATTTCATTGTCTGGTGTGTTTCCACCTACTAATAATTTAGTATTAAATGGAAGTTTAATTAACTTTGTAAGAGCATCAAATATTAAATATGATGCTATATACATAGGCATAATTATAGCCTCTTCAAAATGCTCTTTAGGGTCTTTATATTTCTTAATATATTCTTGTTGTATTATTCTCATTTCTTTCCTTAATTTTTCATTGTCTTCTTTTATGGTCTTAATATGGAATTTTTTAATCCATATATTGATGTTTAATTCATCATCATATTTTAATTTATTAATTATAATGTGTTCTACTTCATAGGGTATTTTAAGTTGGTTAAATTCGGTAGAGGTGATTTTTGTTATAGTCATTTTCTTATGCATTGTTGGTATGATTATATATAATAATTAATCTTTAAGTATTTTTATAATAAATAATTATATATTGCTGTATATATATTGCTGTATAAAAAAAGACATAAATATTATATATATTGTATATGAAATTAACTTTTTTATATTGCTGTCATCAAAATTTTTATATTGCTGTCATCAAAAAATTAATTTTCTGAATAACCCCCTATAAGTCAATATGTTTATAATTGCTGTATAAACTGATTTTTTTAAAAGATGGTATAAGACCTTAAGCAAACATTTTTATATAAAATTTATTCTTTATTTGGACTATATATTCGTAGTCGTCTATAATTTCATTTAATCCTTCGCCATATGTAATTGTGTTATATTTACCTTTTTCAATGTGTCTATTAATTTCAAATAAATTAATCCTGTGTTTTTCTATTTTCTTATTTGGTAAGGCGGAAAAGAAAAATGAGGACTGTTCATAATCCATCTCGTCATTAATTGTTATTACTTCGCAACCAAAGGGAATTTTATGACCTGTTATAAACTCAAAAAAGTCATATAAATCTTTATGACCCGACCAATGTAAAATAGCCTTGTCATAGTCAATTATTATTATTTTTTTAATACACGGGGGAAGGTTTAAGGACTGAATATTTCTTTTTTTTAAGTCTTCTTGTTCTATGTCATACAGACGACCAATAAATATATATTCGGTGTCAGATGCTAAAGCGTCTAATGTTTGAAGGTTACTGATGGTGATTTTCTTAATATATGCTATTGACATTATTTGGTATGATTATATATAATAATATTTCTTTAAGTATTTTTATAAGAAATATTAAAAATATGTATTATTATACAGCAATATATAATTAAATATATAATATACAGCAATATATATACAGCAATTTATTATTATTTATTCTAAAAATACTTAAAGATTTAATATTATATATAATCATACACACTAATGAACGGTAAAATATTATATATTGATGAAATCAGTTTTTTAACCGAAAATATACTACATAATATACCATATGACGCGGAATATATAATTATTGGTATGCTTAAAGACTATGTTAAAAAGAACATATTTGAAATACCCTGTTTATGTAAGAAGATTATAATATTAAATTATGAAAGTTCAATTAAAAATATAGAACAATATATTTATAAAAGAGCAGGTCAAAAAATACCCTTTGATTGTCAAATATTGACCTTACCTAATCATAACGGGGCGTCTTATACTTGGGCGAATAGTAAAATTATTTATGATGTAAAAAATGAAACTGATTTATTTTTAATTGAATTCAATAAAATAATACCTAAAGGCACTTATGATTTAGAAATTTTAACTCGGGATGGTAAAATAAGGTCTGATTTAAATTTATTTCATAAGAAAAATAAAATATTATATTTTAAATACTACCCTAAACTCCCTAAAAATCAAGAATAAATAATTATAGTTCTTTTATGGTCTAAGACCAATTTTTAAAAAAACATTATTAACAGCAATTAATAATGTTTGATTTGTAGGGGATGTATTAGGATTAAATATTATTTTATATTGCTGTATAACATTATTTTATATTGCTGTATGTTAAATATTTATTAATACATTTGTATGTGTATTTTTTTATTATACAGCAATATATAATAATATTTAATATAAATATACTTAAAGAAATATTATTATATAAGATTATAATATAAAATGATTAAAATTTCAGAAATCCCACTTAGAAAAATCCTTCTCTCAATTGTCCCCGACGAAACTATTAAATCAGGTAAAAGACCTCTAAACCTCTTCTCAGGTTGGAATAAAAAAACCTTTGATGCTCTTGAAACAATAAATAAGGAAAGAGAACAAGACCCAGAGAACAACATTTATTATATAATGTTAAATCGTGAATATATGGTGATTGATGCAGACGAAAAAAGAAGTTATAATATAATTGTTAATTACCTAAAATCAAATAATTTATACAATGAAGAAGCAATAACCAAGAGTTATAGAGGTAAAACTAAAAATATATATTATAAACGTCATTTTTGGTTTAAGGTATTAGACCAACGTCAATTTAAACACATCAAGACAACAGGGCAGATTAAAGCCTCAAAGGATTGCGAAATATTCTTTGATAATGGCGGGTTTATTGGTGAATTTAGAGACACTATTATAAATAATATACCCGAGATGACAAATGCAATTTATAACGACATAATAGAAGAATTAACAACTGAAAAAGAATTAAAAAGTAAAGAAATGGAAAAAATTGAGATTTTAAGCGACAGTGAAGACGATGAACCAGTTGAAAAAGTTAAAAAAGTTGTTAAACCTATTGTCAATGATGAAGAACATAATAAATTATGGTTAATATTAGATGGCTTAGACCATAAACGCAGTTCAAGTTATGAATATTGGAAAAATATATACTGTGCGTTTGTTAATGACAAATTGCCTCTTGAATTATTTGAAAAATTCAGTAAAAAGAGTTCATCCAACTACAATAAAGAACATAATGAAAAAATATTAAAAGGTATTCAGCCTAAAAATAAAGGTTATACTATAGCGACTATTTATTTTTACCTGAAAGAAGACAACCCCGAATTATTTAAAAAATTATGTTCTAACCACGATGGATTTTGGAAAAATGATTTAAGCGAAAATTCAATAGCAAGACTTTATTACAATATGTTCCCTAATGATTATATATTTAATACGAGTTTAGGATGGTTTGAATATAATAATAATAATGTCTTGATTTCAAGAGGCAAAGAAATGCCTCTAAAACTCTTACAACATTTAAGTAGTGGATTACAAGAATTAATTGTAAGTTATAGAGACGGAATACAATTTAACGACCCACAATTTAAAGAGAAAAACGACTTTATAGGAAAGTTTCATAAATTAGTAGGTAAGACCAAATTTAAAAAGGATTGTATAATAGAATTAAGCAGTTATTATAACGATGATGAATTAATTAATAAACTCCATAAAGTCAATTTATTAGCCTTTAATAATTGCGTATATGACATTGAAAAAAATGTATATAGACCTATTTTGAAAGAAGATTATATAAGCCTTACGACAGGTTATGACCTTAAATACACAATTAAAAATGGTGTCATTATTCCTGATGTAGATTTAAAGATGAAATCAAAAATAAAAGAAATCATAAAGAGCATATTTGAAAATAAAGAGATTGAAAAATTTTGGTTTTATACTACGGCTTGTTGTCTGTTTGGTAATGTTAAAGAACGATTTTATATACATAGTGGAAGAGGTGGCGGAAACGGTAAAGGCTTGACCCAACAAATATTAAGTAATTGTTTAGGTAAGTATTATAAACAAGTTAGTAGTAATTTTTTAATGGGTAGTATAAATACAGGATGTGCAGACCCCGAACTCGCCCAAACTATGGGTATTAGGTATATTTCAGTAAATGAACCAGATGACACACAAAACAAAAAATTTAACAGTCCTAAATTAAAGGAACTTTCGGGTAAAAATAAAGTGTCAGTTAGAGGGCTTTATAAAGACCCGTTTGACTTTTTACCACAATTTACTATTAATGTTTCAGTAAATGAAATCCCAAAAATGGGGGTAATTGATGGAGGGGTTAAACGCAGAATAAATATTATAAACTACCCTTTTGAATTCAGAGACCCTGAAAAAATCGTAAATCCTGAAATCCAAAAACCGATTAGTTATGAACTCAAAGACAAATTTATTTATAATCAAGACTTTATACAGTCAGTCATAGTTTTATTAATCCATAAGGCTCATAAATACAATAATAAAGACTTCAAGACACCTAAAGCCATTACAGAAAAGAATAATGATTATTGTAATAAAAATAATGAATTATATGATTGGTTTGACGAAATATTGGAACATACAAATAATAAAAATGACAAAATCCAATCAGGAGACCTTTTAGAGCATTACAATCAGAGCCGACACTGTTTAAGAAAATTAAGACCTGTAGATTTTAGTAAGTATATGGAACAATTTGGAGTGGAAAAATCAGGCAGAACCTCAAAAGGTTATTATTATTTGGGTGTTAAGTTTAGACAGTTTGAGATGGAAGACGGCGGGGATTTAGACGCTTAAAGACCATAATTTTTATTTAATTTAATATATTTATTACAAATATATTAAAGCCCGTTATTATGTAGTGTAGGTAAAACTTACACTATTTTTTTTATAAAAATTTGTGTATATTGCTGTTATAAACATAGTTAGGTAATCGGCAACCGAAAATATTTATATTGCTGTCATAAAAAATTTTATATTGCTGTATATAAATACTTAAATTTACTAAACCGTATAATGTAGGTTAATGTAGGTTAATGTAGGTAAAATAAAAATGTTAAAAAAAACCAAGTTTTACCTACACTTGGGCTTTTTATAGTCTTATATAGTCTGTTATATTATATAATTATTTATTGTTTTTAAGAGCATAAAAAAAATTAGTGTAGGTAAATGTAGGTAAATGTAGGTAAAATTGGGTAAAATCCCCTATAATTATAAATATATAGTATTTTACCCAATTTTACCTACATTTACCTACACTACCTACACTATTTAATATTAATCATCTTATTATATAAATATAAAATAACATTATTAAACACCATATAACACCATAAAAACCCCGAGTGTAGGTAAAACAGGGAAAATTTAACAAAAATTTTACCTACATTTTCTTTATTTTTTCCAACATTAAAATAAAATATAAATATAATATATATGTCTTTTAATACAAGCAATATTCAAGCCGACACATTTACAGGCGTTTATTCAATTTCTGCCCCCATCCACTATGTAGAAGGAATACCAATTAGTAAAAATAACAATAATTTAAAATTGGGAGATGCGAATAACACGACTGTAGAATGTCTAGAATTTGAAGCAGGAACTCAAATTTCTGCTCCCCTTGGTGTTTTAACAAATATTTCAACTGCTCAAATAGTGCCTTCTTCAGGTTCTGGCACTGATGTTCTTTTGGATGGTAATTTATTGTCTACCAAAGTTAAAGCGGGTGGTACTTTTTCATTTAACCAACAAAAAACCTCTAATTTTGAAGGAATAACTAATTTAGACGCCTCAACTGCTTTATTAGTAGGTCAAAATAAAAATGGCGGGACTTTGGCTTCATCTAACCTTTATTTATGTTCTAATACAAGCGATGGAAACAGTAAATATACGGTTTTAGGTATGAATAACGAGGGCTATAATGCAAACTCAAACAAAATAAACACCCAACCAAATGGGGCTTATTTGTCTAATACTGATGGTGATTTAAGTTTAATTGGTGATGAATTGGGCGGAATTGGCGGGGTTCATATAGGCTATGCGGGAGCAACTAGAGCCATTTCTGTTATGTCATCAGGTGCTATTTCCTTAGGTACTACCTTTAACCCTCAGACACAAAAATTTGAATATAATGCTGGAACTTCAGGACAAGTCCTTAAATCTCAGGGTGATTTACTTCCTGCGGTATGGGCTACAGACAATAACGATGTTTCAAACTGGTCTCAATATAATGCGGTTTCAAATGTGAATATGGCGTCCTTTAGTATTTCAGGAGCATCTACCGTTAGTTGTTCTCAACTTTTACCAACTTATAATTTATATAAAACTTATTATGTTAGTAATAACGGAGACAATAGCCATAACGGAAGCATAAACTCACCCTTTTTAACCATTTCTAAAGCCATTGAAGTTTGTGAAGCATTAACCGCAATAGACAATGAATACCGTTATATTTTGGTTCAATCTGGTAGTTATAATGAAAACTTAAATATTACAAAAAAAATTAATATTATAGGTATGGGTAATTCCCCTTATACTTCATCTTCTAATGGTTGCCAAGTTGTAGGCAATATTGTAGTTAATGTTGATGCGAACGGAAATGACATTTTTAATAATGCCGTCAGTATAAGCGGTCTTAATTGTTCTTACATTGAGTTTTTAAGTTCTGCGAATTCTATGCTCCAAATTGACAATTGTTTTTTATACTGCCCTGATGATGTAAGCGGAAGAGGTGTTTATTTTAATCCAAGTTGTCAAAATTCCCGTTTAAGAATTACTAATAGTCAAATAATTTCAGGTGGTTCTTCTGGTCTTAATCCTTTAGTTGAAATTACAAATTCTTCTCTGGTTTCAATGAATAATGTTTTAATTTCCGCTAAAGGTCTCCAACATACCCTTTTATTAACTGGGACTGCAACCTGTGACACAATTGCAAATGTTAAATTTGAAAGCCAAAACTCGTCGGCAAATGTTCCCGCAATTGTTGAGATTACCGCTACAAATTCGGCGACTTACACTTTTGTAAATTGTGGATTTATTTATAGTTCTTCTACATCTAAAGCCAACAATTCCGAAGCGTGTGGCATTCGTTCAAATTCTTCATCAGGCAATAATAGAATTGTTGTTTTATATTCTTCTTTCTTCCTTACTGGAACATCAAGTCAGAACAATTATGCAATACAAGACAACTTTTTCCAAACTCAATCTGCGATGGTTGTTATTTATTATATGAATGGAGCAAGTTTAACAAATGCTTTCGCAATCAGAGCAACTCAAAACACTAATAAATTCCAATTACAGGTGGTCTCTTAAATTTTTTTAATTTAATAATTATGTAAATATTAAATTAATTATTTTCTTCAAATTCTGCTAATAGTCTTTCTATGTCTTCTAAATCGTCCTCAACTGTTTCTTTTTCTTTCTTCTTTGCTCCCTCTTGTCTTTTAAGAAATTCTATTAATGCGTCATCTACCGCTTTTCGGTCTTCGCTTGGTTCAGTTTCGCTCTTGCGTTTCTTCTTTACTTCTTTTACTTCTTGTTCCAATTGTTTAACTGTTTCTTTTTTACCTTTAGTTGGGATTGGGACTTCCAATTCTTCACCATCTTCTAATTCGGCTAATCTGTCTAATAAATCGTCATATTCCTCTTTATTCTTAGGCTTCTTACTTTTTTTATTTTTATTATACCATCTTAAATAATTTTGTTTCATCCTTTCTTTCATTTCATCTGTAGTCTCAACAACAACAGGTCCTAAATCTTCAAAATATTTACTCATAATTGTCGCTCTTACTGCTTGTTTGTAATTTATTAAATATATTTCTTTTTCGGTTTCAGTTAAATCGTCATAATTAGGAACTTGTTTTTTTAATGCTTCTAATACCTTTTTACTGTCTCCTAATATTTCCTCAACGGCTTCTACTGCCTTTTCTGCATTTTCAGGGTCTTTTTCGTAAAGTTTCCTTATTTCTTCAGTATTGTATAAATAATATTCATTTAATATTGCAAAATTTAAAACCATCTTTTTATATACTCCATCTTTAAAAACATTGACTACTAAATTTTTACTACTTTTATTTAATTTCTTTTCATTAAATCCTGACTTTTCAAACTTTTTAAAATTTTCATCTCGTGTCGTCTTTTTTCCTTCTTTTTTGGCTTTCCTTCTTGCCATTACTGCCCTAATAAATCCCGCACTCTTTGCACTTCCACCCCGCAATTCTAACATTTCCTCTAACTTCTTTATATGTTGTAATCCGCTTTCAGTTATACTTTTTAACCCTTCTAAAGTCCCTTTTATTAAATCAGTGTCAGGGTTGCTACTTTCTAATTTTTCTAATTTTTTATTATGGTCGGCTTCATCCATTTTAAACTCATCTTCTAAACTCATTTTACCATAACCTGTCAAATTATGATTATAAAAATAACTAAGACTATTATTTCTTGCCTTTTTGTATAATTCTTTTATTTTTAAATATAATTCATTCCATTCAGGGTCATCTCTTACACTATGGGATGCTAAATTTTTACTTATAAAATCATATAAGGCGTCTTTGCTTCTTAATTTAAATTTCTTTTTAAGTCTCTTTTCTAATTCCATTAACTCCTTTTTACTTGTTTTATTTGCATCATCATATTTAAGTCCTGTAAATCTTAAATAATTTAAATGTTCGGCTAATTCTTGTAAATTCTCACCTAATTTTTTATTAATTTCTTCTTTGTATTTGTCCTCTATTTTTCTTTGTTTCTTCATCAAACCCCTAATTTCAGCGTCTAATTTTTCGGCTTTTATATTTTCAGGCGTCATTATAAATTGAGTTTTATAAATCTGATTTTTTAAATTACTGAGTTTTTCTTTGCCTTCATAATTTAAATGTTTTTTTAAATAGTTAGTCAAACTATTTCTTTCCAAAAATTTAAGTAAAACATCTTTAGTTTTAATGTCTTCTTCATCTACTTTAAATTCTTTCTTTAATTTATTAACATCTGAACTATCAAGAACGCCCCTTTCTATATTCATTTTTAGTTTTCCCAAGTCATCATAACCGAACTTTTTTTTATATTCTTCTTTAAGTTCTGCTTCTTTTTTAATTCTTCTTTCTTCAATCGGGTTATATTCTGCGTTTAGTTCATCTAAAATACTCTGTAGTCTTTCAATTTCTACTTCAACTTCAATGTCTCCTGTTTTTTTCTTCTGCATTAACTCAAAAATATGAGGTTTTAATTGTAATTCACCATTAATAATTTCTAAATGGTGCTCTAATTCTTCTACTAAATTCTTTTTACTTTTAGTTTTTATATTTAATATTTGCATATGTTTATTAAAGGCATCCGCTAAACTTCTTACTTGTTTTAATGTTAAATCATTAATGCTTGTTATTTCTTTTTTTTTAAGTTCTCCTCTACCTGTTAATTTATTAGTAATTGCTCCTAAATGTGTTGTCGCATTCATAATTTTTTTACTCAGAGATGGGAATTTTTGGGCTAATTCACTTAATTCTTGGAATACAAATTTATTCTCTTCATCATCATATAAACCCATACTTAATAAACAATTTTTAATAAAAGTCTGACAATTATTAGTAAAGCCATTGTAACTATAAAATTTTTGTTCTCCCATAATCTGACGAGTAGCATCTAACATTTGATTAACTGTAAATTTTTTACCTTTTAAATCAACATCCATCGTCTCGCTCTCTTTTCCCATTTTAAAAGATGTATTAACATTTATGACTTCATTCTTTTCAATCACTAAATTTTTTGTTCCAAGATTTGCGATTAATGCTAAATGGAATAATTTGTCGTGTCCGTATTCTTTTTTTAATTTATTCCATTTACCAAACGAGATTAAATTTAATGTTTTGTCTAATACATTCATAATCGGGGTTCTTATAATTGTTAATCTCTTAATTTCTAAATTCCCGTATTGATTTAAGTTTTTTTTAGTTGTATTATTAAAATCTTGTCTTGGAGAAAAAAACTGCTTAACTGCTTTAATAGGTTTCTTAAATAAATCAAAAATACCCGCTCCCTCTAAATGGTGAAATTCGGGTTTTAATTCTCCCATAACTAATGAAATGCCATTTTTAAGATTTTTAGTTCTAAAGGTCTTTTTAATAAATTTTTGTTTAGGTATATTACGAAATCTAAAACTGCTTGAAGTTTCCCTGTAAAAATGCTTATTTTTTGATTTAATAAAATTATTAACTTCTTGTTTGGCTTTTTCTAAAGTCCAATTAGTTTTTTTAAAAATTACTGCCTGTAATGCAAAAAAATTGTTATTTTGTTCCATTTTATATATATATAAATTATATATAAAATTTTTACTTACCAAATAAGGTAGTATGAAAGGGAACTTGGACTATATTTATTGTTAGTTGCCTTCATCACTTTTTCCGCCCTTGCTCTGTAATTTGTGTATTTTTTAATAGTTGTTCCTTTTGGAACTTTTCCCTGTTTTTCCATCCACATATAAATAATTTTGTCATTATAACCAACTCTACCAAATCTAACTCCGTTATATTCTAATTTATGTAATCCATCATTGCTAATCTTTAGTTTTTCAGGGTTATAACCTCGTTTTTCTGCTATTTTTTTAACAATTTTTAAATATTTATTTTCATCAAGTCCCACCTCTTTCAACTGATTATTAAACTTTCCCATTCCCGTTAATGTTGATTTAATATTATATTTTTCTGTTCCTAACACATTTTTAGTTATTAAATGCTTTTCTTTTAATTTATTTTTTTCATCTATAAGTTTTTTGAGTTCGTCTCGTGTCATACTTTTAATTATTTTTTCGGGTCTACAGAGTGGGTATTCATTAAACTTCTCCATTGTGTTAGATGAGCCACACGGAATTAATTTATTATTATGGTAATAATCGTTCGCCGACATCCATTTTTGATTAAACCATTTGTCAATATTCATTTTGTCTAATTTACCTTTAAATTTACCACCTTGAGCCTTATATAACTTAACTATTAAAGCACTTCTAAATAATGAGTGGCGAGGGTTATTTTTATAAACTTCTTCTTTGATTTTATTATATAGTTCTTTGTCTAAAGGTTCAGTTTTACCACCTCCCGAGGTTTCATTAATTATTATAGCCTTCATTTGTTTTTCGGCTCTTTTCTTTGGAATTGGTTTTTTTGAAAAACATTTAGTGTTGTCTTTCTTACATACTTTATAACCATTTTTTAATTTTTTTAATATATAAGGCATTGTTTAATTATATATATAACTAAACATTAGAAAAATTATTTGTATTATTATTTGTATTATTATTTGTTGGTGTTTGTAAATTATTTACTACTTGGTCTCGTTCCTCGTGAATGTCTCTCTCACATTCACAACCACACCAAGAAACTTTAATTCTAAAACATTTAGAATAATAAGAATATTTTAAACATAAACCCAAAAGAGCCAAAACACCCGTGGAAACTGTGCTTAATAATACTGTTATTTCACTATTCATTTATAATTATTATATAAAAAATTAAGAACCAAAATTAATAGTTCCGTTGGGATTAGTTGAAATATAACCAGATGCAACCATATTTAAAGAATTAACCTCAACCGTATAAGTATTAACACTGATTTTATTAAATGCAACCATTATATATAATTTGTTAAATTGTGTAGTGTCATTATAATAAAATATTATAGGAATTGTTGAATTAAAAGTATTTGTAGGCTGTCCCCCTGTATTTGAAACAGGAATAACTATACTATTTCCTTTTGTAGCATCAAAAGGGCTTGTTCCGTCTGAATTTATATAAACTGTAGCGGTTAAACTTTCGGGGAAAGATGAATTAGAAGTAAAATTCATAACTAAATTAGACATTAGAACCTCTCCAAACTTAATACCATAATTATAAGTATTATTTTTAGTATATATAGGAATACTCATTAAAATTTTACCTGCGGTTCCAAAATTACCTACACTTCCTGAAAGATTATTAAATACTTGTTTATACATAGGAGTATTAAAATTTGCATCAAGAATATAATAATTATTAGTTCCGTCTTGTGTATATATTAAATTATTACTTTTTAGAAGAATATAATTTAAATCATTAATTAATAAAGGTTGGTTATATAATCCACTCGGCTTATACTGTTGAATTTGTAAATTGTCTCCTGCTGAGGCTATAACTTGAAAATTATTTCCTTCGGTTGTGCCGTTTCCGTATAATAGATGCAATTGCGAAGTATTGCTAATGGCATCTCCAATTTCCAAATAAGCATCGCAAAAAATATTACCAGTCATATTAATATTTGTTCCGCTTAGTGTTCCTACATTTTCAATATTTAACCCGTCTGCGTCGTCTCCAGTCGTTAATACGTCTTTTAAATTTTGACTTTCTATAATCGGTGGGTTTAGTGTAGTATAATTTAAAGTAGAACAGGTTAAAGCATTAATACCCGTTATATTTTGGTTTGCTCCGTCGTTGCCGTTTTGTAAGACTTGGGCAAGGGTTTCACTAAAAGTCTGATTAACTACACAATTAGAAATTGTAGTTGTAATACTGCTTCCCATATAGCCAGTTGCTAAAAAATAGTAAGTCCCGCTTAGTGGTTGTTCTAAAACTGTGGCTTCTACATTGTTTATAAATACTTTTAAAGTTCCATTAACAACTTTTAATAAAATACTAATTTGTGTCTGATTTGTATAAGCATAAACGACACCAGTCTGTTTTACACCGTTTAATATTTGGTAAATATAGCCCTCAAATGGGTAGTAAAAAATACCGTATTCAATAGCATCAAATCCACCAGTTGGGTATAATGTATTTGATGTTGAAAACCCGAAAGAGAATTTGTTTGAAGCATCTGAAAGTGAAAAACTTAAATCTAATTGAGCCGTAGGGTTTAATACTTTTTGATTAGTTGCTATTCCATTATATGGGTTAAATTGTGTAATTGTAAAATTACCTGCTGAAGTTTCACTGACATTCTCACCTAATAATCTAAATGTTATACCATTTGGGTTAAGAGGAGGATTTAATTCATTATAGTTCAATGTTTCACAAGTTAAATTACCTCCTACATCCACACTCGCATTTGTTGTTATACCTCCAACATTATTTGTATTTAACTGTAAAACATTACTCGCTCCATCTAAAATTTTTAAATTAGTTAGTGTATAACTATTTGCATCCATTACCTGCTCTAATGGATTAGTTAAGCCTTTATTTGCAATATTATTTATTTGTTGTTGTAAATTATTTAATCGTGTTGAAATATTCCAAGACATATATATTATATTAATACTTTAGATTTTTTTTATTAATATAATTTATATAATAAATGGAAACTAAACAAGAAAAACAAATAGAAAAAGAACTTATAGTAAGCCCTTTAGGAGATGATGACATAAAACATTTTTTACCTAATGCGAGAATAATGAAATATACCGAATTAAATAATTATAATAATTTAGAAGAATTATTACCAAAAAATAAAACATTTGTAATTATACTTTATGAAAACCAACCTAATAAAGGGCATTGGACGGCTCTCTTACGCTATAAAGACAAACAAAGAGGGGACACGGTGGAATTTTTTGACAGTCTGGCAGACAATGGAGAACCAGACGCCCCATTAAAATGGAATTCTGCAAAAACTAATAAATTATTAGGTCAAGGACAACCAATACTTACATATTTATTAAATAAATCAAATTTACCAGTAGTTTATAATAAATTAAAATTCCAGAGCGACGGAAACAAAAAAGACGGAAATAATATTAATACTTGTGGACGTCATTGCGTTTTTCGTATTATAACAATGTTAGGTAATAATTATAATTTGGAACAATACCAGAAATTAATGAAAGAAATAAAAGAAGAAAGCAGAAACACATACGATGAAATAGTAAGCCATTTAATCCAAGATGTTATAGACATTAATAATTTAAAATAATGTAGGTAAATGTAGGTAATGTAGGTAAATGTAGGTAAAATTAGGTAAAATATACACAAAAAAACAATATATATATTTTTAGTCATTTTTACATACATTAACCTACATTACCTACATTACCTACATTAATGAACTTTTTTTAATAATTTTTTATTTTCAAGTTTATTAGGCTCTTCAGTTTCTAATAAATTTAATATTTCATCTTTAGTATATTTACTTAATAAATCCTTAATCTTTGCTCCTCCTTTCCTTTCTTTTGGTATTTCTTCCTCGTCGTCTTCATCCCCTAATAAATTTATAGTTGTTTCAGTCATATTTACCATTGGGTAATTTTTAAATATAGTTGCCCATCTACTTTTAGCCTTTTTATTATTTATAAAATCTTGTTTGTCTAATCCAATTTGGTCTATTAAGAACTTTTTTAATTTTCCATTATTTCCCGAGTGTGGAAAGTAGGTTATACTATGACATTCGTTTAAAATTCTTCTTGTATAGACGCCATTAGACGGCAAATGATTAGTAATTATACAACTTATTCTAAAATGTCGCCCAGTCTCCAATATTTCATTTAAAATGTTATAAACTGCTTCTTTAAGTTCCTTTTTACTTATACAGTCAATGTCATCAAATATACATAAACTATTGCTTAA
>Ga0099848_1000591_pt1 | contig 17056 bp, 24 predicted proteins | sample CB_VirMetaG_3_FD_78179 | JGI IMG/M metagenome (GOLD analysis project Ga0099848, IMG submission 78179) | Freshwater to marine saline gradient viral communities from Chesapeake Bay - CB_1508_1S Viral MetaG | ecosystem: Environmental > Aquatic > Marine > Coastal | place: USA: Chesapeake Bay...
AAACTGGTATAGCGTAACTTATTCTCATTTTCTTTTTCTGCTTTCCAAAAGATTGATTAGAGCCTGAACTTCTCCAAATTCCGTAAAACGTATTGCAGACCCTAGAAATTCAACATACCATTCTGAGTTGCAACTATGTGGTGTTACTTCATCTGATGCGTTAGATTGTAAATATAATCCACCTATATAGTATGAATAGTAATAGTATTTATCCCACGTTGGTCCACCATCATCGTGATTCACTTCAAAACCTAACAATTGAATTTCTTTTTCTGTCATAACTTTAATTTTAATAATCCAAATTACTCTGGGATAATCCCAACATGAGATAAAGCATCTATATATTCTCTTTCAGGGAATACTCTCATATTATCCATATCCATTCTATATTTCATATACTCACCTTCTTTCCCAGGTATAGGATATTTTTCTTTATCTTCTTCAGGAACTTCAATTGATTTCACTGCTGCCCATCCCCAATTTTTTTTACTTGTTCCATTAGCAAAAATCATTCCTACACCAGGTTCATTAATTGTATTTGGAATCCAAGTAAGTCCAGTTTTAGGATCTTTCCAAGCTAAATCAATATACAATTCAGGTAATGTAGACATTTGATACTCATAAAATTCTTCTCCTTCTTTCATTAAACTATTTGTCCAATAACCACAACTTAAACTCATAAAATTTGTTATATCAGGTGTTACTTGAACTTTATAACATAGATCCCCTCCTGATTTGGGACAATCAATTATTTCTTCATGTGTCATGCTTCTGTCTTTTTAAGTTTGGTAATTGTAGTTTAGGGAGTTCCATTTTATTTTCTCCTACTTTTTTAAGTTTAGGGAGATTCAATTTAATCTCTTTAGGAAATTCAGGTATTTTATCTGTAAAAGTTTTATTTAGTTTTTCTTTCATTGCTTCAAATGAAAACTTTGTTCTACTTTGATAACCTTGTCTTTTAGCTAAATCTTTATACTTTTTATAATTTGTAAAAATATCTTTTAAATAATGTCCTACTTGTCCTGTATCAACATTAAACCACTGTGATTCTTTTAATAACATATTGTTAGCAGCTGATGGGTGCACTTCTTTTAAGGTACCATTCATTAATGTAGTAAATTCAGGATCTAAATAATCTATATGACCACTCCAATTTGTAGTTAAAACAGGTTTATTAGTTAAAGAAAATTCAAGTAATGGTCTACCAAATCCTTCACCTTTAGTTAAATTAACCATTGCTTTAACTTTTGAATGATTATAAATTTCATTCATTTCAATATCTGTAAATTCACCATGAAGTAAATAAATATTTGGTAAATTTTTAGCTTTACAAGTAGCTCTAATTGCTTTTATTTTTTCAATTATGGCATTTCTATCCATATAAGAAGATCCTACTTGTGATGTTTTTAAAATTAAAGCAGGTTTTTGAGATTTATTTTTAAAAGTTTCAAAAAATGCTTTTACTAGTAATCCTACATTTTTTCTATCTTCACCTAAATCTCCTTGCATCCAATGACCTACAAATAAGTAAGCGAATGATTCTTTTATATCTGATAAGTCAAATTTAGATGTTATAGGTTTATAAACATCTATGTTTGCTCCTTCAAATATAACTTCAGAATCAGTTTGAAATTCTGTTTGCCCTATAGGTTGATTTGTTCTTTGATCACGTTTTTCAAATTTACTATCCTTTAGAACCTTTATAGTATGTTCAGAAGAACCTAAAATTAGATTCATTCTATTACAACCCTCAACCCATTCAGCAGGTGCAACTGTGGTTTCAATCCCTGCTGTACATCCTATATTATATTTTCCAATAGGTTGAAATTCATTAGGTACTGTAATTTGCATCCAAATTTCTGGCTGTGCTGGTAGTTGTGGGTTATTAAGAATATGTTGGTTTAAAAAGCCCCATTCAGGATTATTTTTAATAAAACCGAAAGGAGTGTTTCCCCATCTTTGAGGTAAGATTTTTACATCATATTTATCTAACTCAATAATTGCTTTAACTATATCTCTACTTCTAGCTCCATATCCTGAATAGGTGTCAATTGGGCAACTTATTAAAAAAACTGGTTTGTTCATTTTAGTATAATAATTCGTGATTAATTGTATTTTCTTTTAATTCATTAATATTGATTAATTCATATTTTTCGCGTGGAGTCCACGTGTTAAATAATTTATCTATCGCGTTAATTGCACGTTCTGCCATGACTTCACTTGTAAGCCCTGCTTTATTTACAGCCCATTCTCTTCCTTCTTTACCTAAACGTTTTCTTTCTTCTCTACTCATCTTATACAATTTCATAATTTGTTTAGTAGCATCTTCAGGTTGACATCTATCATCCCAAATGTAAGGAGTTTTAGGAGAACCTTGTAAAGACCGACTTGTAGGAAATACTGGGAATGCCCAGTTTCCGTGTTTTTGATATCGGCCTGTATGATTTGAAGGTATTTCAGGAGTTGGTTCATACCAATTCCCATCTTCATCTTCAAATCCCATTTGGTCCTGCATTCCACCAGTTACATTAGCTATAATTGGAGTACCTGCTAATATTGCTTCAGTTAGTGTTAATCCCCAACCTTCATTTGAAGTTAACAAAATCTGTGCATCTGCTATATTATAAAAATAATTTAATTCTTTATTACCTAATTTATTTTGAGAGAATAATATAGCTTTAGGGTAATCTTTAAATAATATCTTTCTTACTTCTTCTAAGTTAGTTCCATGTTCACTTATAACTTCCGTATGTAAAATAAAACAACACTTGTCTGCTTTTTCTTTAGGTAATTGGTCTAAAAAATATTTAAAAGCAAGCATTGTATCTGGGATTTGTTTTCTTCTAATATTTCTAGAGTTAAAGAATAATACAAAATCTTTTTCTTCATCGTTAAAAATATGAGATTTAAATTGTTCATATTCTTTTAATTCATTTTCTTTTTCTAAAGGATAATAGATATTATGGTTTAAACCATGTGGGACATACTCAATTATTTTATTTTTAGCTTTATCATCTAAAACAAGCTCATTTATAAGTTTTGTTTGTTTTGAAATAGCTAAAAGTGCATCACATGATTCATAAAATGATTTATTATAAAGAGGAGCAGGATAATCATCCCAAATATTTAAATAAATAATTGGAATTTCTTTTCTAATTTCATTTTCAATAGCAAATAACCACTCAAAATACCTTGGGTCAGTTATAATCATTAAAGTATCAGGTCTTTCCATTGCTATTAACTGTCTAACTAAATTGGCATCACCATATCCATCTGTGGGGTATACAAACACTGAAGCATCTTTAATCCCAGCATTTTGGTTTGTATCAGCAGATAAATCAAATCGTTTACCTTTTTCAGGATGTTTAATAGCTCCTGCTATATTAACCCAATTATAATGATGACAAGTATTAATTACCATTTCACGAGCAATGGTTGCTACTCCTGAGTGTACTCTAATGTCATCGCAAATTAAAAGGATTTTTTTTCTCTTATTTTGGGGGAGATAACCTGTTTTTTCTTTCATATAACTTTATTGTTTTTTAAATATAAAATTTTAATTTTAGTCTTCCAAGTTTAAATCAGTATGACCATGAACTTGTTTTCTAAAATTTTCTTCTGTTAGATATAAATGAATAGCTCTTTCAGATAATTTTTGAAAAGAAAACTTTCTTTTAATACATTCTACTTTAAACTGTTCAAATAAATTTTTATCAATTTTTACACTTGTTAATTGTTGATCTTTTGACATATACTTTAATTTTAATATTATATGATATACATATATGCAAATATTAAAAGGTCGCAGAACATAAATGAGTTTTGTAAAAAGGGCACCATCCACAATTTTTATGTGGAGTTGGTTGATGGTCTACATCTTTATATCCTTCATGATTAAATGCTTTTTCAATAAATTCATTAAGTGATTTTGTTATTCTATTTATTTTTACCTTACCTGAAGGAGGAGTATATGTTTGGATTCTTCTAATTATAAATTCTTCACTCTCATATAGTTTGCGTTTTACTATAAAAAATTCTATCTCTATTTTTTCTACAGGCACATTGTATAGTTCTGCAAAATACTTTTTATATAATACAAGTTGCAATTGTTTATTTTCATCTGATTTCATTGTTTTATTCCAACCAGATTTGCTAGTTTTAATGTCTATTATTTTAAATGTTTGAGTTGGTTCATGATATAAAACAACATCTAAAAATCCTTGTAATAATAAGTTAGGTTTATAAGTATGAGGGGTTACTTTAATAGGTACTTCACATCCAACTAAATGCCAACCTCGTTTAGAAAAATATTTTTTCTTTTGTTTAGAAAATTCTCTAATTATTTCAACTCCATCTTCATAAAACTCTCTTAATTCTTCTGGGGATGAAAAGTGTTGGTTGTTATTTGCTTTGTATTGGGTTTTGTATTCTTCTCTAAGTTTTTCCTCTAACATCTCAGAAGTATTAATTCGATCTGCTTCAATAAAACTTTTATCATACATTACTGTAAGATAATGTTGTAAAACTTCATGTAGAGCAGTTCCAAACACAGTATGGATGTTTGAGGTAAATTGTTTATGACCCTCTCTATATTGTAATGACCATTTTTTAGGGCATTCGTTAAACATAGATAATTGAGAATAAGAAATTGCTTTTTGATAAGCAAAGTTTATTTCAGGTAACTGTTTCTCTCTAATCTCTTTTAAAATAGAGGGTTTCTTTTTTGCCATTAACTTAAGATAAAAAAAAGCCTGCCGGTAGGCAAGCTTTTCTAATAAGATTATTTAAAAAATTATGATTTTAACCACTTTGTAACAGCATTTACTGTTTCATCAAAGCTTAAATCTTCACCAAAATCATAATCAACATTCTCATTAACATCTACATTCCATACACTTTGTTCATTTCCCTCTGGTGATACACCATAGTCAAAATCACATCCTACAGCTATTTGTTGATCTCCTTTTGTATAAAGGATAACAGTAAAATCATTATCGTCTGCTGCTGGTATAAAAGGGGTTGATCTATATGGTTTTATTTTTCCATCCACCCCAGTGTTTTGAAAAATCTCATCATGCATATCATTAATGAGTTCATAAATTGGAGAATTCATATCTTCATTTAACATAAATTTGTATTGGCTCTCTGTAATAATACCAGCCAACATTTGCATACGTAATTGTTCTTTTGTCATTTTATTTTATTATTCCGGCTCTCACCATTAACATTTTTCTTTCAGCTAATTGCTCTTCACCACCCATTATAGTTTCATAATCTACCATTCCTAAAGTGATTCCGATACTACTTAAATCAATTATATTATTTGCTATTCTATGAAGTTCTTCATCTGATTGAGCATCTTCTCTAGCATATTCAAGTAGACGAATAAGTAAAGGAACATCTAATTTAACTATATCTTTTGGGTTTTTCATTTTATTCAGATTTTTCACCTGCTAAAGTATCTAATTTAGCTGATAATTGGTTCCAAATTGTGTCAGAATTCATATTATTTAATATTGGTCTTCTTTACCAGCCATAAATGCTTCATCATAACCATCTAGATTACCTTGAAGTAATTGATCTATTTTTTTAATAGCTGCTTCAGCACTCATACCTTCATCAAAATAATTATCAACATACATTTCTATTAACTCAAGCATTCTGTTAGGATTATAATTTTCATTTATTTTTTCTTCATATACTTGATTAGCATCTGTTTCTTCATGAGATGGAGCTTCAGGCATATCATCTTCATTTTCTTTTAATTCAGATTTTTCACCTGCTAAAGTATCTAATTTAGCTGATAATTGGTTCCAAATTGTGTCAGAATTTAGATTGTTTGTTTGGATAGATTCTAGGGCTTTTTTGATAAATTTTATAAAATTATCAGCTTCTTTTCCTTGTATACCTTTAGTATTTAATGAACTTCCTAAATTTCTTAAATCTTTTCCTAAAGTGGAAGCAGACGATTTAGATGAATCTTCTCCACTTTCATCTTCTTTTAAAGAATTAACTCTTTTTAGTTCATTATACACTTTAGAAACCATGTCTTGTTTTTCTTGAGGTTTTTTTCTATAGTCAGGACCAAGCATTTCTTCCATAAATTCTTCAACAGACATTTTAGTAATATCTTTAGCTTCTTCTATTTCCTCTTCAGCTTCATCTAAGTTTTGCAACATTTGCTCTAATTTTTTTGCTTCTTCTTTAGAGAGACCAGGATATGCAGACATTAAATCTTCTATATCATATTCACGTCTATCATTTAATAAATCTTTTTCTTTAAACATTTGAAGTAATCCTTTAGCTGTTTCAGCTTCATCTACTTTTTCAGTGTGATACCCTTCACCTATAAAATGTTCAAAGGCCATTTCATAGTCAGATTTTTTTCTAGGTACACCACCATTAAGTGCTCCAATTCCTACAATCCCACCAGCTACGTAATGTTCGTTTAAGGATTCTTTTTCTTCTTTAACAGACACTCCTGCTAATTTTTGCATTCGTTTGAATTCGTTGTTCATTTCAATATTTTGTTATAAATATTAGTTTTTTATTACTTGTTTAATTTTTTCTAAATAAAGTATAGCATCCATATGTTCTTGTTTAGCATGCTCAATCCACTCTAAAATATCTAAATCATTTCTATCTAAATCCGTACCATATTTTGTTTTACCCATTCTAGCTCTTTCAACAAATTGATCAATAATTGAATCAACTATTGAATCTGTTTTATGAATAGCTCGTAAATGTTTATCTTCTTGATTTGATATCATTTTAATAATTTTTTAGATTCTTTCTCTTCTATACCTATTTTTTCAAGTATATTTAAAATTTCTTTTTTGTTTAAAACTTCTAAATATTCAATAGCTGTAGATTTTCCACAAAAGAAGTAATCGCTTATATATTCTACAAGTTGGGGTTGAAAAGTTTTATTTTTTGATTTTATATATTTTAAAAAAACTTTCTTTTTTGGAATCATTTCTTTATAAATGTTATATGTTTGTTTTTTATTATCATAAGGTATAGTTTGAGCATAATTTGCTAACTCAATATAATCTATGTTCATAGACATAAAACGATGAATCATATAAGAATTAAAACAATCCCATGATTCATCAGTAAAATGTTCAGTAGGAGTTTTATAAAGAGTGATTTCATTTAACCACCCCCACACATTTTTTATCTGTTTTTTATCCAATTGAAATATCTTTATATTCGTCTCTAATTTCAGGTGGGATAGAATCAAGAAGAATTTTTTTAGATTCTAAATCATAAAATATAGGAATAGGCATAAGCATATCTTCATCTGTTCCTGTTACAAATTTAGATACTTTACGAATTACTACTGCTTGTCCAAATAATTTACCACCATTAAACCCTTCTACTACTGTAGTGTTTTTTAGGTCAATGTTTGGCATTTGTGGTCCTGTGTTTTGCATATTTATTTATTTAATTGTTTCTATTATTTTGGCTAACGCCGACATTATATTAATTTCTTTATCAATACGGAAATTTGCTTGATAAAGATGTTCATTTAAAATTATTGATATAGCTCCTTCTTTATTTTTAGCATAAATTGAAACATGCTTAAATAATAAACGGTATAATTCTTCAAAATCTTTTACACCACTATCTGCTATAATTTGTCTCATTTTTACCCAATTTTTTGTTTGGGTGAGTTCTTTTAATACTTCTTTTGTATAATTATTTGAAGCTAAAATAGTTTCATCTAATACAACATTATCATCTTTTATAGACATTTGTAAAACGTTTAACATTTTACGCATATCAGGATAATACTTTATAATTAATGTTTTTAAATCTTCAGGTGTATAAGATATATTTAATTGATCAGCTAAAATCCAAGTTAAATGATTATACACATCCTGTTTTGTAGGTGGTACAATTTTAAGTACTTGGCATCTGGATTGTAAAGGATCAATTATTCTCTCTATAAAGTTGCAGGTTAAAATAAAACGTGTTGAGCGAGAAAATGTTTCAATTACATTTCTAAGGGCTGCTTGTCCTTGTATTGTGATAAAATCTGCTTCATCTAGGATTACTACTTTGATTCCTTTCCAAGAGGCAGCACTAGCAAATCCCTTTACTTTTTCTCTAATTGTATCAATTCCATTTTCATCACTTGCGTTGATGTAAAGGTAGTCACAATCTAGATTTTTAACTATAATTTTAGCTAGTGTGGTTTTACCTGTACCTGCAGGTCCATAAAATATAAAGTTTTGAATATCACCTTGGTTAAGGTATTTTTGGATTGTTTCTTTTACATTTTCATTTCCAACATAATGTTGAAGTTCAATAGGACGAAAACGTTCTACATATAATGTATTTTCTTTCATAACTTTAATATACTAAAAACCTTTTAATAAAGCAAATTCTATTTTAAATAACGTACCATTTTTCTTCTCCAGTTGTAGTATTAGCTTTAACCTTATATTCTTTTCCATCAACATTTATTTTATATACTTCTATATATTCCTCATCATCATCATATCCTTCAAATTCTCTCCCTTCAAAATTAGAATATTCAAGTTCTGGATGTTTGGTGTATAATTCTTCTACTTCATTATCAGATAATGGGAATGGGTTATTAAGATTGTTTTTTCCTGTTGAGTAACTGTCTAAATATTCCTGTTCTTCCGGAGTAAGTGAATCTTTACCTTGGGCCGATATTTTGTCTAATATGCGATTTACAACTTCCATATCCTCTAAAAGTTGTCTGTATTTACTTTCAGTGATAATACCAGCCAACATTTGCATACGTAATTGTTCTTTTGTCATTTTATTTTATTATTCCTGCTCGTCTTAGCATTTGGTATCTTTCAAAATCAAAATTTTCTTTTAATGATGTTTTCCTTGTAAATAGTTTTGCACGTTGATCAGCTGATATTCCTGTTACTACGAGTTTATACTTTCTTCCATTAGGTGTTTCAATTGTTTCAATTTCGTATTTTGCTGTTGGGACTTCTCCAATTTCTTTTTGAAATGCAGTTCTTGCTTTTTCAGCTTTATCTCTTGTATCAGCTGTATAGGATAAAGGAGGAACTACTTCTTTTTTAGGTTTTTCTACTACTTTGGCTTCTTCATCACTTGTATCATCTATTCTCTCAACATCAACTAATTTATGTTCAATACCCGCAGTATCCATTATAGTATTTAAAACTTTTTGCAAATAAGGTTTTGAGGTATAAGGACTTTTATCAAAAGGAAAAATTACTTTATTATCTTTTACATAAAAATGAACATCTTTTTCTAATACCCCACCATATTTCTTTATATTATCAGGAGTTTTAAGAGGATAATAATAATCAATTTGATTCATTTTACCCTTTTTTTTTATACTAAATATACCAGTAGCTACTAATTCTTGAAAATCTTTTATAGATGATAATTTATCAACTGCTTCTTTATTTGAATCTACTTCTAATTCTTTTTTAATATTTTCCCATTCTGGATTGCGATCAATGACATCTTCAATTTTGGCTTGTTTTCTAATGGGGCTTATAGTATTCCATTCCTTTTCTGCTGCTCCATATCTTTGATTAGGATTTCTTGGGCCAAATACTCTTTCTATAGCTTTAGGGTCACGTAAACTTTGAGCGTAAACACCATAGTTTTTTATATTGCTTAAAGCCTTAATTACATTATCAACATCATCAGATTGGATTGCAACATCATATTTAGCTCTTGCAGATCCTACACCTTCTTCTTCTTCTTCTCTTAAAATGTCTATAAATTTCATTTATTTTATTATAAATATTCAAAAAAAGGGACCCATTACATAGGGTCCCCGTAAATATTATACCTTTTAGTTGGCTCAGGAGTGATTTCTTTTTCCTCACTTCTTATAACATAGAGTTTACTATCTAGAGGTGCTAAACGAAATTCAACTTGTTCTTGATTTTTATCAAACCATGCCTCTAAAGCATCGGTTATTGTTTTATGAATAATTTTATTTTTATCTCCTACAAGTACCCACTGATCTCCAGGGGGTACTCGTGTTGCGATAAGTTCATTATACTCTACTTTTTCTGTCTGCATTACATCATCATTGAAGGATCCATCATTGGTTGTGATTCTTTTTCATCTTTAGGATTATCTACAATTGTACATTCTGTAAGTAGAATTGTACCTGCAATTGAAGCAGCATTTAAAAGAGCATTTTTAGTTACTTTATGTGGATCAAGTATACCTGCTTCTTTCATATTTACTACAGAACGAGTTTTTAAATTATATCCTGTAAAACCTTTTTTACCTTTTAAATCACCCATTTCAATCATTTTAGCATCCGCTTCAGAATATCCAGCATTTGTTAAAATATATTCAAACGGTTTACCACAAGCATCATATACAATTTTTAAACCATAATTAAAATCATCTGATGCATCTATATCAGAACTAATATTTTTGCGGGCATATAATAAAGCAACTCCACCGCCTGGGACAATTCCATCTGCTAGGGCACATTGTGTAGCGTGTAAAGCATCGTCTACTCTATCTTTTTTCTCTTTCATTTCAGTTTCAGTACTTCCACCTACATGAACTAAAGCAACTCCACCTACAAACTTAGCTAATCGTTCTTGTAATTTTTCCATTTCAAATGGTGTTTCTGCTTTACGAATTTGTTCTTCTAATTCTTCAGCTCTTTGAGTTATTGCCTCTTCAGTACCTTGACCATCTACTATTGTGGTTTTTTCTTTAGTTACAGTTACTGTTTTTGCTTCACCAAACCATTCCCAATTAAATTTTTCGAGTTTCATACCCTTATCTTTATCAAATACTGTTCCACCAGTTAAAACAGCTATATCATCTAAAATAAGTTTTCTACGCTCTCCAAAATCAGGAGCTTTAACAGCTGCTACTTTAAGTGTACCTCTCATTTTATTTACAATTAATGTAGCAAGTGCTTCACCATCAATATCTTCAGCTATAATTAAAAGTGATTTTCCTTTTTGTGATACACCTTCTAATATAGGAAGTAATTCTTTTACTTTTGTAAATCTATGATTTGCTATTAAAACATAAGTATCTTTAAGTAAAGTTGACATTGTGTTATTATTTGTAACAAAATAAGGTGATTTATAACCTCTATCAAATTGACAACCTTCAACTACTTCAAGATATGTTTCATCTGTTTTAGATTCTTCAATATAAACTACTCCTTCTCTACCAACTTTTTCCATTGCTCTAGATATTAATTTACCTATTTCAACATCATTATTAGCTGATATAGTGGCAATTTGTTGTAGTTGTTCTTCGGAAGCGATTTTTTCAGATGATTTTTTAAGTGCTTCAAGTACTTGTTTTACACCAACATCAATACCACGCTTAATTTCAACAGCATTTGCTCCATCATTTAAACGATTTAAACCACCTTTTACTAATTCACGAGCTAACAAAGTGGAAGTTGTTGTACCATCACCTGCATGGTCAGCTGTTTTAATTGCTGCTTGTTTAAGTAATTGAGCACCTAAATCTTCAATTGGGTCTTCTAATTTTTTTATTTGTCTAGCTACAGATACACCATCTTTGGTTGAACATACAACTCCATTATCTACATAAACAACATTTCTACCATTAGGACCTAAAGTTGTTATTACAGAATTAGCTACTGTGTCAATTCCTTTAACTAGTTTTTTACGAGCTTCTGCTCCAAATTCAATACTATTACTCATTGTTTTTATTTTTAAAAGGGTAAATCATGTTTTTCTTCATCTGAAGATAATCTTGCTAAAATTTGGTTTTCGGGACCTATAAAATATTCTTCCCCGTTGTGTTCTAATTTAGAAAACCCCATTGTAGGGAGAATTACTAAATCTCCTTCTTTTATTATTGTGTTTATAAAATGTCCTGTTGCGGTTGGTTTACCAGGTCCAACAGCTACAACAACACCTTTTTCATTTCGGTCTTTACCTGCATCGGGTACTACAATAGAGCCATACATTGTTTCTTCTTCCTCCACAGGTTTTACTATAACAGCGTCAAATAATGCTTCTAGTTTCATAATTCTATTTTATTTAATATTGTTTCTAATCCTATTTTTACTTCATTCCAAGAATTAATATATTCTTTTACAGAGTTATATTCACCAGGGTTATCATGAAATTTTTCTTTAGCTATTTTACTTAAGGCATTTTTAAAACTTGAATAATAACCTACTACTCTTTCTACTTCTTTACTTTTTGTTTTTTTACCTGCAAATCCTCTTGTTGAGATAGTCTTTTCCATAACTGTAAAATTAGTAGCATCTTTAGAAATGTAAAAGGGCTCCATTAAAGGATCTTTAATTATATAATAATTAGAAGTGTTTGTGTCTTTAGAGGGACGTCCTCGATTTTGGGTTTTTGTCATAACTGTATTAAAAAATTTTCTATAACTATAATGTATTAAAACTTATTTGGGTTTCCAAATTTTTATATAAATATTAAAAAGCACTTTCTTCTTTACGAATCATATTATAAGTACTTGTAGTATTTTCTGTTGTAAATTCTAATTTCATTAATCCCTTATAGCTTAAGTATAAAGTTCCTGTTTCTAAATCTTTGTTTACATTTAAAATAGTTTTAAACATATCTGAATTAAAAGGGATACTTACATTATCTGGTTTTATTTGACCTGTTAAATTATAAGTAATTTTATTATTGTGCCCTTGTTCATCCCCAAAAGTAACTACACATATATCATCTCCATCTAAATCCTTATCAGGAGATAAAGTCATGTTTCCTATACCTGTTAGGGCAGACTTTGCTTTAACTAAATTATCTACTTGTTCTTTTTCAAGAGGTAAAATCATATCCCACTCAGGTTCATCTACTGTACCTACTTTTCCAACTAACAAAGGATCAGATAAAGCATATGACAAATTAAAATCACTATCTGCAATATGCATTTTAGTATAGACTGCTTTTGTCTTCTCTAGTGTAATCAATAGATCACCTGAGGTAATATTTATTAGGTTAAGCAACCGTTTAGTGTCAAAAACAACTAATGTACTATCTTCTAAATCAATATCTGTGTGAGTGATGTTTCCTATAACATCTTTGTTTAGGGTCATAAAGTCTATTGTCATGACTTTATCTTCTATTTTCCATTTAACGGAAGGTATTTCGCCAAGGTGATACTTGTTGATAATACTTTGTAAAACTAATTTATTAACCATATTTAAATATAATAACTTTTTTTAAAATAACCTAATTAAAATTAAAGAACTTATTCTATATTCATTTGGGGTATAGGAGTTCCAACTGGATAAGGTGCACCTTCTTTTGCTGCAGTAACTGATGTCCATCCTTTTCTTACCCTTAATGCTTTTCTTAATGGTACAGCCGCTTCGTTAAGAGGTCCATAACACTTAGCTAATATAATACCTGTTTCTGTAGTATCAAATATGACACCTGGCATAGCAAACATATTACTCATACTTGTACTACTAGCACTAAAATCAATTTTAAATTTTCTATTTTTAGGATGCATCCATTCCCATTCTTTTGTTTCTGGGTTAAATTGTGGTACCACATCAGTAGAATCAAAAAACCAAAAGAATGACCACACAGTATTTTCTGTGCCATCTGGGGTTTGAGGATTTTCTTTTACATTAAATTTACCCCAAGTTCCTTTATCACCCCACATTGCTAAATTAGCAATTGAAGGACCTTCTAAAACTGGGCAAATAGCGCAACCTTCATCAAAAACTCTACCTTGCACTATAATTTTTTTACCTGTAGGTATAGCACCCGAAGCACCACAAAAAGCAAATTTACCTTTATGTATTTGTAATACTTTTTCTACCTGGGTTTCTTTATTATGTTGTTCTTGGTTTCCTACAAGGTGTATTATTCCCATTATTACAATAAGTATTGTAAGGGGAACTATAAAGTATTTAACTAATTTTTTCATTTTTTTATATTTTATTATAAATATTATGAAAAGTTAAAGAACTTGTCTTTATATGGGTTTAAACTTAAATTCCACCCTAAATCATCATAAAAGCCCTCTAGTTTGTTTAACAATATAGCATCAAATATTTTTTGTCTATCAGCGTATGTTTCCATAAACTCCTCTATTTTAGGAGGTAAATCAAAATCTAAAAACCCTAATGCCTCTACCTGGTATGGGTTTGGTTTTAAATAGATATATTTAATTTTATCACCTTGTGCTATATAGGAATGTTTGTTGTTTAATTTCCAAAATCTAATTAAATCATTATACACAGCAGCAGCTTTAGCACTTACAGGAGCACCTTTAGACATTTGAGTAAACATCTCACCTGCTTTTGGTTTGCGTCCTAAATATTTATTTAATGTTTTTACTCCTGTTGGGTTACCTAGTTTAACTAAAGGTATTTCTCCATTTAGTATTTGTTTTTTAAAATCTTTAACTTTTTGATCTACATCTGATTGAGTAAAACCTTTTAAAACATCAATTAATATTTCTTTAAAAAATCCACCTAATACAGGAGGAAAATTAGCTTTTTTAAATTCAAGACCTTTTATATCAAGTGATTCTTTTACTACACCTTCTTGTTTTGTAATCCACTGAGCATATCTTCTAGTTTTTCTAAAATAAGCTGATCTGATTACACATTCGGTTTTCATTTCAAGTCTATGGGTAGATACATTAAAACACTCTTTAGCTAGTATATCATAAGATTTTGTAATAATGTCTTGATATTCAAGAGCTACTTTTTCAAGTTTTGTATCTTTTTCTTCATCTGACATTTTATCAAAATTAGGATAAAGATGTTTTAAAATAGGTTCAGCATGAAAATAGTTACTATCTGTGTCTACATAAGCGCAGTAGTTTATATCTCCTTCATCACAAATAAACCAGGGTGTTTCTTCTAAATGTTTCATTTTTAAAATCTTTGATCAGCTCCAGGTGCTATCATTTTACCACTAGGTTTTTCCCCTTTTGAAGTAAGAATTTGGTCTGGAGGGGTTATTTCAATTCTAATGTTTTGAATTTTGAATTTTCCCCCTTGTTTAAGGAATTTTTTAAATATTGATATTTGTTTTTCTGTCCAGTTTTTACTTGTTTCTAAAATAACATCTTTATCAACTATATTCCCATTAAATTTAATTTGAATACCTTTTCTAATCGATTGTGGAGTAAGAGTCATTATTATTTTTTATTAATTTATTAATATGTCTGTTTGCTGTTAAAGCACTTTCTTGTATAATTCTCCACCCACTTAAAGTAATTGCTTCACTTAAAATTGCTTCATTCATAGCATATCTAAATGTAGGTAAGGCGGTTGCACCATACAAACTATTTAACAAAATTTTCATTGTATATTGTTTTAAATGAAAAGAAGCACCTAATTCCGAATTACCAGCTTTATATGCTTTTTTCATTTGGTTTTTATATTTTACTCTTTCATCAAACCATTTATTTAAAATAATTGAAAGTACTGATTGTTTGTCTGTTCTAAAAAATGTACCATTTGCAGAAACAGCTAATTCCATATCTTCAATTAAATTAATTAAATTACCTACTTTGATTTTGGCAGGTTTGTCTTTAGCATTTTTTATTATAAGTTCTTCTTCAGGATCTTTTTCTTTTAAATCATTTAACCCTAAACGATTGTTTCGAGAAGGTATAGGCATACCATCCTGGTCTTGATAAGGTCTATAATTTAAATTTTCAGGTAATTCATTACAAATAATTCTACCTACCATTGTTTCTTTACCTATATTTAAAGACATGATAATACAAGGATATAATGAAGTTAAATCTTCATCAAACATATATTTATACACACCTGCTTTAGGGCAAAATAAATATCCACCGGCGTATCCTTGTTTCTTTTTAGGGTTAGGTTCTTTTCTTGGTGGGATTATGTCTTGGGATAATAAATAAGCTGAAATAGCTCCGTCTTGGGTAACAGTGTTGTGATATACTTCACTATAATTATGTTTTCCTTTATGGGATAAGTTTTTAGTTAGGGCTAAATATTCTAATTTTTTATCTAATTCAACTAATATTTCTACATCACGAAAGTTATACTCTATAAATTTTTCAATATCTTCTTCAAATAATCTATCTAATGAACCATCATATTCAATTTTATTTAACCCAGCATATTTTTCTCCTAGTGCATCTAATTTCCAACTTGGTTCATCCTCCCAACTATATTTTTGATGTAAACGCATATAATCAAGTGATTCAACACCTGCTATTTCAATTGGTTGTTTAACATCATATATTTCACCTGTTCTAAAACTACGTTTTTCTTTTACTATTTGAATAGGAGATAAATACTCTACCATTTCTTTACCTAATACTTTTTCAATTCTATAATATAAGTAAGGTATATCAAAATAATCACTGTTATAACCTATAAGAATATCTGGGTCTAGTTCTCTCATGTGTGAAAGAAACTTAGATAATAATACTTCTTCATTATAAACAGGAATTATTTCTTTATTTTCATTTGTAGTTGGTTGTATTTGTTGTTTTGGATCAAGTATTATGATTTTCCATTCATCCTTTTGTTTGTAATACCAAGCAATTGAGGTTACTTTCTTAGGTGCAGATTGAATATATTCAGGGGTTAAAGCATCTCCCATTTCAATCTCAATATCAAAAAATATTTCTTTATGGTTTACTGATAGCTCATCATTTGTCCCGTATTTTTCAATCAAAAAATTTTGATATGGTGACATATCATGAAAATGAAGACCATCCATGTCCTGTTTCCATTTATATATCTTTTTTAAAGGTTCATCATTTAAACCTCTATACTTTGCTTCACTTTCATCACATTCAATGTAAGCAGGAGCAGACCATTCTGTAGTGGTGTAATCATTATCAGTCCATAAATGAATTAGATATTTATTATAACTTTTATATTCGGCATAACATTTTTTGTACATTTTATTTTAAAAATTGTTTTAAATTAGGTCTAAAATAATTAATATTTTTCATTACTTTTCTATCACGTGTTCTATAGACAATATAATATTTGCCAACCTTTTCATAGTGACATGCTTCCTTTTGTTCTTCGGAACGAACCCTAACGGTTTCTTGTGCCTCTTCTTCA
>Ga0099848_1000593_pt1 | contig 17042 bp, 9 predicted proteins | sample CB_VirMetaG_3_FD_78179 | JGI IMG/M metagenome (GOLD analysis project Ga0099848, IMG submission 78179) | Freshwater to marine saline gradient viral communities from Chesapeake Bay - CB_1508_1S Viral MetaG | ecosystem: Environmental > Aquatic > Marine > Coastal | place: USA: Chesapeake Bay...
AGGTGGAATTATTGTTTCTGTTGGTTCTACTGCAGGATTCGGATACCAACCTCTCGTTTCTGCTGGAGGAACTGCTATTGTTTCTGGATTAGGAACTATTTCTTCTATTAGTATTGGAAATAGTGGATCTGGATATAGGGCAGGTATCCAAACAGTAGTAAACGTTGGTGTTGCTTCAACAGAAGATGAACCAACAATAGAATTTATTGGAACAGCAGCAATAAGTGGGGGACACATTGTAAGTATTGCAATTACAAATCCCGGAAGTGGGTACACATCATCAAATCCCCCAACAGTTGTGTTTGATTCGCCACTTTCATATTCCAATATACCATTAGTTTATAGTTCTTCCACTCCTCAGGCAGGTCTAGGAACTGAAGCAACTGTAGATATAATTGTAAGCCAAGACACAAGCGTATTAAGTTTTGAAATTAAAAATTATGGATATGCATATAATAAAGATGACATTTTAACAGTAGATATTGGAGGACTTAGTGGAATACCAACAGATACTTCAGTTTCCTTCTCAGAATTCCAATTAACAATTGATAGAACTTATGAAGACCAATTCGCATCTTGGCATTTAGGAAAACTGACTGTTTTTGATCCCATTGATGATTTGATTGATGGAACCAGAAGATTTTTCCCACTTAAAATTGATGGTGTGCAAACTTCTATTGAAGCGGCTCCAGGTTCAAACATTGATCTCCAAGCAAATCTAATCGTAATCGTTAATGACATCCTACAAGTTCCAGGAGAATCATATGTTTTTGATGGGGGTAGTGTTATAGAATTTATAGAGGCACCACAATCCCTTTCAGATTTACCATCTGGTCTTACGAATGTTGCAAAAACAAAAATATTATTTTATGAAGGAACTGATGGGATAGATACAAAATTTGTAGATATTCTAGAAACAGTAAAGGTTGGGGATAATGTTAAATTGCAATCTGATACTATCAATTTAACAGAGAAATCTAGAGTAGTAAATGAAATTATTTCTTCAGATGCAGTAAGGACAAATGTATATAATGATATTGGATTATCTAATGATGAATCTCTTCTCCGTGAAGTAATTTGGTGCAAGCAAAAAGATGATCTACTGTTATCAGGAGCAAACTTTTCTTCTACAGGTGTATCAACATCAACGAAAGGATTTGTTATTTCAAAAGCACGAGAATCTTATGAACCATATATCAATCCATCGGCATATTTAATTAAAAATGTTTCAGAGACTGATGGAGAAATTTTTGTAGACAATATAGAAACTTTCTTCGAAAGTGAAGATGAAGTTGGTATTGAACCATCCGATCTTTATAGGACTATAAAAATAAATTCTCAAGATCAATTAGTTTCATGTGCGGCAACTGCTATAGTCTCTTCCGCAGGAACTGTAACTACTATTCAAATTAATAACTCCGGTGTAGGATATAACACAACACCAAATGTTTATATTTCTTCTCCAATTGGAGTGGGGATTACTGCTATTGCTACTGCATCACTTTCTGGTTCCACAATATCGGGAATAAGTATTGTAAATGGGGGATCTGGTTATACAGCAGATTATCCACCATCAGTATTAGTAGAACCACCTTTATCTGAATTTGAAACTATGTTTAATGTTTCTTATGAAGGAGATTTTGGAATTATTACTGGTATTGATACTACATCTGTCGGAGTAGCATCTACAGGAATTGTATTTGATTTCTATATTCCAACAAATTCTTATATTAGAGATAGTGAGATAAATTCAGTTGGAATAGCAACAACGGGAGTAAGTGGAATTCAAACAGGTTATTATTTTGTTCTTAGGGATACAAATGTTGGAAGTGGATTAACTTCTCTTGATGAAAATGGTCAAATTATTGGAATTGGATCAACATTTATAGATAATGTTTATATGGCAGCCGCAGTATCTATAGCACAAACTACTGTTACTGGAGTTGGGACAACAACAATAGCAAGAGTCACTGTTAGCGTCGAAGACTATAACGGATTGGTAAGTTTGGGGCAAACCTATTATTATGGACAGTACAGTTGGGGCAGAATTTACACTCTTGATAGATCTTCTCCACAACAATTTAGTGTTTATAATAATGCAATTTCTGGTATAGAAACATCACCAGTTGTACAAAGATACCAACCCCTAAAAAATAATTTATATAAGTCATAAATAACTAAAAAATTTGCAAAAAAATGTCAGCAATTATAACTGATCAATTAAGAGTATTGAATGCAAAAAAATTTGTGGATGAAGTTACATCCACAAATAATTCATATTATGCTTTTGTGGGATTACCAAATGCAACAGAATATTCTTCTGATTGGGATGTAAGTCCACTTAATCCTAAAGATTGTTTTGATGATGAAAATGATTATTGGGATACAATGATTGGATTATCAAAAATTCTTCCAGATAATGCTCGCCAAATGGTAAGAAAGTATGAATGGGAGTCTGGCACAATATATGATATGTATAGACATGATATATCGTCAAGAGTACTTAGTGATGGATCAACAAAAATATCTCCACAATCTAGAGCAACAAGTTTATATTCTTCAACATATTATGTGGTAAATAGGAATCTTCAAGTTTATATTTGTTTATATAATGGAGCATCACCAGAAAATAGTTTTAAGGGAAATATATCTTTAGATGAGCCAACTTTTACTGATTTAGAACCAAGATCTGCCGGAAATAGTGGAGATGGTTATATTTGGAAATATTTATATACTATAACTCCATCAGATATTATTAAATTTGATTCAATTTTTTATATTACTACTCCCAAAGATTGGGATACAAATGAAGAAACTCAGGCAGTAAGAAATCATGCCACTACAAGTGGTCAGTTAAAAATAGTTACTATTAGAAATAGAGGAGTTGATGTTGGACAAGCAAATACTACTTATACTGGAGTTCCAATTAAAGGAGATGGTTCTGGGGCAGAAGCAACTATTGTAATCAATAACCAAAGAAAGGTTGATTCTATTTTAATTTCTAAAGGAGGATCTGGATACACTTATGGTAGTGTAGATTTCAAAGCAATTGGATTGACTGCTGATACTGATCCGGAGTTTGATGTAATTATTCCCCCAAAAGGAGGGCATGGATTTGATGTTTATAGAGAACTGGGAGCATCTTCGGTTCTTTTATATACTAGAATTGAAAACAATAATGAAAATCCAGATTTTATAACTGGAAATCAAATCTCCAGATTTGGTGTCGTAGAAAATCCAACAAAATATAATTCAACCGATTTATTAGAATCCAATACAGTTAGTGCGGTGTATGCATTAAAATTGAAATCTCCCGATTCTAATCCAGATGAAAATTATTATAAAACAGTAACTATTGAAGCAGATTCATATGTAACACAAACTATTGGAACAGCATCAACTGCTGTAGGAAGAGTGATTTCATATGATAAAAATACTGGAGTATTAAAATATTGGCAAGATAAAAGAAACGTTGGATTTAATACTGATGGATCTAGAAATAATCTACCAACGTATGGTTTTAATCAAAATAGATTTACATCTTCACCAAATACTGGTGGAAGTTTAAATGTAAATTTAAATAATTCAATCATTCTGAAAATAGATGACACTTTTAATGGATCCACTGAAGAAATAAATAATAACATATCACAACTAGGACAATCTTTTATTAATGGAATTTCCAATCCAGAAGTACAAAAATATTCTGGAAATGTAATTTATGTCGATAATAGACCTTCTATTACTAGATCGTCAAATCAAAAAGAAGATATTAAAGTAATTTTGCAATTCTAAAGACTCATGCCACAGGAAACTAATCTTAACGTATCCCCTTATTTTGACGATTTTGATCCAAAAAAAGAATATTATAAAGTTCTTTTTAAGCCAGGTTATCCTGTTCAGGCAAGAGAACTGAATGCTCTTCAATCTATTGCACAATATCAAACAGAACAATTTGGTAAGCATATTTTTAAAGAAGGGTCTGTTGTTATTCCAGGACAATTAAGATATGAGAGTCCAGTATATGCAGTTCAAGTTGAATCGACATATAATGGAATTCCAATTTCTTTATATTTTGATAGTCTTTTGGGCGCAAAAATAAGGGGATTTAATAGTGGAGTATCTGCAGAAATAGTATATCTTTTAAATGCAGAAGACTCTGAAAAAGGAAATTATACTTTATATGTAAAATATCTTCAAAGTGGTGGAGAAAATTTTGATAGAAAAGTATTTGATAGCAATGAAACATTAGTTTTAGAAACTCCTGTAAGTTATTCAAGTGTTGTTCTTCAACCTGGAGAAGGGTTTTGTAATACATTATTTGAAAACGCGATTTATGAAGGTTCATCAGTATCCGTAGCAGATGGGGTGTATTTTGTTAGAGGGATCTTTGCATCAGTAAGTTCTCAAACAATTCTTTTAGATCAATATGGAATAACTCCATCTTATAAAGTTGGGTTTGATGTTATTGAAACTATCGTAAATTCTGATGAAGATTCTTCATTATTTGATAATGCAAAAGGATTTACCAATTTTGCTGCTCCAGGTGCTGATAGATTTAAATTAGAACTTGTTTTATCAAAAAAAGATCTTGATGATAATCAAACTGATTCTTTTGTTGAAATTTTAAGAGTTAAAAATGGAGTTCCTCAATTCTTTGATGAAAATCCACAATATAATATTATTAGAGAAGAGTTGGCAAGAAGAACTTTTGATGAGTCTGGAGATTATTTTGTAAAACCATTTAATGTGGCAGTTAGAGACAGTTTAAATGATAAAGTTCTAACACAAGGAGTATTTTTTGAAGGACAAAAAACTGTAGAAGGAAATAATCCATCAGATGATCTAATGGTCTACCAAATTGGACCAGGAAAAGCTTATGTTAGAGGATTTGATGTAGAAACTATTGCGCCAACTCTGATAGATGTCCCAAAAGCAAGAACTACTCAAAAATCTCCACAAATCAATCTGGGTTATAACGCAGGAACTCTCGCAGTTCTTAATAATTCGACAGGCGCTCCAACCATAGGATTGGGAACAGATTCTGTAATTTATCTACAAAATGAAAGAAAAGGATCGGATATAAACGTAGCTGCTGGAACAACAATTGGAGTAGCTAGAGTTTATGATTTTGTCCCCGAAAGTGATTATGTAGATCAAACAAGTAGATTAAATCTACGCCTTTTTGATATAAGGACTTATACTACTATTGGTCTAACAACATCAATTTCTGGTGGTTTATCTCTACCTTGTTTTATTCGTGGAAAAAACAGTAATGCTACTGGATATCTAAAGGAAGCAATTGGTGAATCGGATACAGAACTAACTCTTTATGAAACTACAGGAAGATTTTTAGAAAATGAGCAAATTGTCATTAATGGTATTGATAATGGAAGACTAATCAATTCAGTTACTGATTATTCAATTTCAGACATTAAGTCTGTATATGCAACAAATTCAGTTGGACTTTCAACTTTCAATGCAGATTTAGTTCTTTCTAGAAGATCTTATATTGCCAAGCCAGGAACTACATTTAAAGTAAATAATGGAGTTGTTTCTGCTGGATTAGATACTAAATTCACAAATATTGTTAAAGTTGGAGATATTGTATCTTATGCCAGTACCGAATTTACTGGAGATCCAATTTACAATAGAGTAACATCAGTATCCGTTGGAGGAACTAGTTTCACAATCACAGGTATTACAACTGTAAGTGAAGTGTGTAATGGAGTATTACCTTCTGGTTCATTTGAAGTTACTAACATTTTAAAGTATTCGCCATCACTGAATAACAATAATGGATCACTACTAACCAGACTCAATCATGATAACGTTTCTCAAATTAGTTTAAATGAAACCGAAATTATTCAAAGAAGAACGTTTTTTGCAAATGGAACTGGATCTTTTACAGGATCATCTTTAAGCATAGAAATAGATGCAGATGATACAGACATTTACTTCGAATCTTTTGATGAAGATCGCTATCTAATTTCTTATAGTGATGGATCTACAGAAATTATGAGAAATGATAAATTTCTTTTAGATCCTACAGGAAAAATTGTAACATTTAATGGATTATCAAAATCAAGTGATACTAATACTGAAATTATTGCTACAGTTAAAAACTTAAGACCAAGTTCAAAGAAGAAGAAATTTAATAAAGTTTCAACTCTCACAGTATCAAATTCATCATTAGTTGCTTCTGGAATTGGTACTACAACACTTAATGATGGACTTACTTACGGTCAAGTATATGGAACAAGAGTTCAAGATAAAGAAATATGTTTAAATGTTCCAGATGTAGTTCGTGTTCTTGCTGTTTTTGAATCTAATGATACTTCTCCAGCAAAACTACCATCAATTCAAATTACAGCAACTGGTGGAAATGCAGATTATCTTGTAGGTGAGCGCATTGAAGGGCAAACTTCTGGTTCTGTCGCAATAATAGTATCTAAAGTAGATGTTGATAAATTGGAGTATGTTTATTTAAATACTCTACAATTTAATGTTGGTGAAGTAATTGTTGGAAAACAATCCAAGAAACAATCTATTATTTCCAATAAAATTGTTTCTTCCAAAAATATAACACAAAATTTTGACTTTGACGATGGGCAGAGAGATACTTTCTATGATTATTCCAGAATAATTAGAAGAGAAAACATATCAGCACCTAAAAAATCCTTAAAAATTGTATTCCAAAATTATACAATTGATTCTACAGATACTGGAGAATTTATTACTGCTAACAGTTATTCTCAAGAAAACTTTAAAACCGATGTTGGTTATTACAATGGGGTGAGATTAACTGACCACATCGATATTAGACCAAGAGTTTCTCCATATACATTATCCAATAAATCGCCATTTGAGTTTGATGCAAGAAATTTTGCTTCTGATGGGCAATATTCGGAATATATTCTTGTTCCTGGAGAAAATATTCTTCTCGATTATGATTACTATGTTGGAAGGATTGATACAATTTATTTAAAATCTGATGGCAAATTTGAAGTTCTTCAAGGAGAACCATCAAACTTTGCTAAACCACCAGCACCAATTTCAAATGCATTGGATATTGCTGCTGTATATGTTCCACCATACGTTTTCAATACAAAGAACGTTTCTGTTGATACTTCAGTTCATAAGCGTTATAGAATGCAAGATATTGCATTACTTGAAGAGAGAATTCAAAGAGTTGAAAAATATACCACATTATCAATGCTCGAAAGTAAGACAGAAAACTTTACTATTAGAGATGCAGAAACTGGTTTAGATAGATTTAAGTGTGGATTCTTTGTTGATAACTTTAGTTCTCACCAATATCACCAATTAGCAAATCCACAATTTAGAGCGTGTATTGACACTTCAACAAATACATTAAGACCAAGACATTATACTACATCAATAGATTTACAGTTGGGTTCTGAAGTAATTGAAGGATTTACTTCATCTTTCAATCCAAATGCAGATTCTAGTTATGTTTCTGATCTTGGATCACCAAATGTCAGAAAGACTGGGGATTTAATTACTCTTAATTATAACTCAATTCTTTATTTTGAGCAAATTTATGCAACTAAAACTGAAAGTATTACTCCTTTCTTAGTTAGATACTGGCAAGGAACTATTCAATTAAACCCACCAATTGATACTTGGATTGATGAAGTTGCAAGAGAGACTACACAGTTCAATGAAGTTGTCAATAGAGTTGATAGAGATGATGAAAACATCACATTAATCAATAATGTTACTGCAGATAATGAGGTGTTTATTTCTCCTCCACGACCACAAACAGGAACTGGTGGATTTGATTGGATTCAGAATGCTAAGAATTTACTTTCTACAAAGTCAAAAACTATTAATTTTTTCGGATTTTCATTTACAACTTCTGGAACATTAGGTGGAAATTCAATTAAAATAAATGACAAAATAAATTCTTCAAACATTACAAGTGCTGGAACTGGTGAAAGAGCAAATGTTATAGGTTCTGATGTTATTCAACTCAATGTGATGAAGAAGAAAGTCACTATTGAGGATAGAGATCTAATTAGACAATTGCTTCCTCCAGATGCTGCCCAACAGTTTTTAACTGCAATTGATACTGTAAATGGAAATGCAAGAGCTGTTATTAATTTTATTCCTGGACAGCAACCATCAATAACTGAAGAAACATCTACAGAATCTGTAACTGATATTAATACAATTTTAGTTCCTGAAGAAATTATAACAGATGATACTGCACAACAAACTACAACAAGTTTCACTGAAGAGATTAGATTCTTAAGAAGTAGAAATATTGAATTTGATGCTAAAGGTCTAAGGCCAAGAACTAGATTCTATCCCTTCTTTGAAGGTATTGATGTTTCTAATTACATTACTCCAAAATTATTAGAAATTGAGATGATTTCTGGCAAATTTGAAATTGGTGAAAACGTGATAAGTGATCCAACTTCAAGTCAGTCTAGAGAAGTATCATTTAGGTTATGCAAACCAAATCATAGAACTGGTCCTTTTGATGGATCTGATGTTCAGTTTATAACTCCACCAAATGCGCCAATAGCAGATTTTACTACTGGTGAGGTTCTTCCAGTTCTTGATCAGGTTCAAGTTGAAGATACTTTTAAGTTAAATCCATATACATTACAGTCATTTGAAGATGTTTATACAGAATCTTCTACTATTTTGAACGTTGATACTAGATCTTTAGAATTACCAGAAGAAACTACTTATTTTGGTCAAATTGAGCAAAATATGAAACTTGTTGGAAAGACTTCTGGTGCTGTAGCAAGAGTCAGAAGTGTAAGACTTATCTCAGATAACGAAGGGAGACTTATTGGTTCTTTATTTGTTCCAAATCCAAATTCTCCAGAAAATCCAAAGTGGATTAATGGTGAGAATACATTCACACTAATTGATACTCCTACTTTAGATAATATTGATGATATTTTCCAAGAATTTATTGCAAATAGTAGAATAAATGAAAGTAGTGCTGATGCAGAGTTTGTTTCTTCTGGAACTGTAAATGTAACACAAACAAATATTTTGACTACTAGAAACGTTACAGTATTAAGTTCTTTCAATAGAAATACTAGAACAGTTACCAATACATCAACAAACACTACAACTTCGACTGGAGGAGGACAATTTGTTGTTTGGGAAAATCACGACCCATTAGCACAATCTTTCTATGTAAGGGATAATACTGGAGTATTTTTAACTGATGTTGAAGTTTTCTTTGAGACCAAAGATACTGATCTTCCAGTAACTTTACAAATTAGACCAATGATTGCTGGTGTTCCCAGTAATGAAGTAGTTCCATTCTCAGAAGTTACTTTGACTCCAGATCAAGTAAATCTTTCTGTTGATGGTTCAGTTCCAACCAGATTTACTTTCCCATCACCAGTATATCTTCCAGGACCACAAAATCTGGAGGTTCGTTCTGCTCCTATTGCAAGTCAGCAAACATCTGTTTTCTCAATAGTTCTTCTTTCCGGAAGTCCTCAATATAGAGTATTTGTTTCAGAACTTGGACAAAACGATATTCAGACTGGAATAAAGATCTCCAAGCAACCTACTCTTGGAAGTTTGTTCAAATCTCAAAATGGATCTACTTGGTCTCCTGCTCAATTAGAAGATTTGAAGTATCGTCTCTATAGAGCAAGTTTCACAACGGATCTAGGACAAGTAAGATTCTTTAATCCAAAACTTGATTATGGTAACGGCAAAATGACAGTAACTGGATCTAATCAATTGTTACCACTATCCAAAAAAATTATAGTAGGTTTAGGATCTGATGGTTATGATGCATCTGGTTTAGTTGAAGGAGCATCTTTAGCTCAAGGATCTGCAACAGGCAATTTAGTTGGACTTGCAGGAAGTGTAGTAGCAACTCAAATAGTTAATGCTGGTTTTGGATATACTTCTGGATCATTTAGTGGAGTTGAACTACAAACAGAAACTGGTTCTGGAACTGGAGTGATTGTAACAATTGATATTGATTCTGTTACTTCTGGTATTGGAACAGTAACTATAACAAGTGGTGGTTTAAACTATCAAGTTGGCGATGTTCTTTCAATTCCAGAACAAGAATTTGGACTTAATGTTGGATTTGGAGCTAAGATTGGAATTACTTCTATCTCTTCTGTAAGTAATAGTCTTATAATTGATGATATTCAGGGAGAATTTGCCGTAGGAATCACTTCAATTTCTTATGTAAATTCTTCAGGAACTGAGGTATCTACTGGTGCTACTATTTCTTCGATAATAGAAGATCCTTATTATGATGGTCTTCACATGAAGATTACTCAACTAAATCATGGAATGCATTCCTCAGAAAATTATGTAACAATCTCAAAAATGAGACCTATGGAATCTGAGGTAAATTCTAATTTATCATCAAACATCACTTCTACTGATACCACAATCACATTAGACTCCACAACAGGATTTGATTTATTTGAAGGGCAAACTGTGAATGGTTCAAATCCAGGTTATCTTCTTATAGGAGAAGAAGTTGTGAAATATGAATCTTCTCCTTCTGGAGGAACTATAACTTTAACTGAGAGAGGAGTTGATGGAACTCAAGCACTTTCTTATGGATTAGGAACAAAAGTATTTAAATATGAATTTAAGGGAATTTCTCTTAGAAGAATTAATAAAACACATAATTTAGCGGAGGTTGATAGAACAAATCATTCAACAAAACTAAATTCATACTTTATTAAAATTGATACTTCTGATACTGATTTTGAAGGGAATGCTATTGGAAAAGATAGATCAACAACAAATAAATTATTCTTCTCGGAGACTGAGCAAACTGGAAGAACTGGAACATTTATCACAAATAATATACAGTATGAAGTTCTATCTCCAAAAATTGCAAACATTATTCCTGCAAGCACCTCATTAAAATCTAGAATTAGAACAGTGACTGGAACTAGTATTTCTGGAAGTGAAAAATCTTTTGTTGATAAAGGATTCGAATCTATTGTTTTAGATAGTCCAACATACTTTGATTCACCAAGATTAATTTGTTCTTCCGAAAATGAGGAGAGATTTATAAATGAAACTCCAGGAAATAAATCATTTACTATGGAGTTAGATTTACAAACTACAGATGAAAGAGTATCACCAGTTATTGATACTATTCAAACTTCATTAGTATTAACATCAAATCTAGTTAATAGTCCAACTGGAGGAGTGAATGAAAATGCAAATTATGCAAATGATGATACAGTAAGAAGTCTTGGAGATGATCAACACGCTTGCGTTTATATTTCAAAACCAATTAGATTAAAGATTCCTGCAAATTCTATTAAAGTTCTTCTAAAGGCATCACATACTGCAAAAAATGATATTCGTGTTCTCTATCAACTTTATAGAGATGATGCACCACAATCTGCTATGAACTATGAATTATTCCCAGGTTATTCTAACTACAGAGTTGATGGTGATGGAATCAAGCGAGTTATTGATTCTTCACAAAATGATGGATCTAATGATACCAAAATCACATTTGGAGATGATCCATCAATGAGAGATTATGAATATTCTGTTGATGATCTTCCAGAGTTTAATGCATTTGCGATTAAACTTGTGATGGCAAGTGAAAACCAGGCAGCAGTTCCATTAGTAAAAGATCTAAGGGCTATTGCTACAGTAAAACCTAAGTTATAATTATGGAGTACGCAAAAGTCAAAGATAAAGATTATCTTTATCGTGATATGGAATCTAATGGAATTATGAATACTGATTATGAGAACTATAAGAAATATATGGATTCTTATAAGCAAAAATTATCAGAATCCAAAAAAATAAAGGAATTGCAAAATGAAGTATCTTCCATAAAGGAAGATCTGGGTGAAATTAAATCTTTATTAAGGAGTATTGTAAATGAATCCAAATGATATTCAACTTGAAACTATGTCTAAATTATTTGAATATGAGAAGATTTCTAGAGACATAGATAGTATAGGTGATTTAGAAACTATAAAAAATATAGCAAAATCTTATATTAAACTTTATTATAAACAGCAAGAAGTTGTATCTAAACTATAATGGCACAACCATCTACAAGACAAGAATTAATCGATTACTGCCTAAGAAAATTGGGAGCACCAGTTTTAGAGATTAACGTTGCACAAGAACAAATTGAAGATCTTGTAGATGATGCGGTTCAGTATTTTCAGGAGCGCCATTTTGATGGAGTTTATCCTACCTTCCTAAAATATCAAATTACTCAAGATGACATTGATAGAGGAAGGGCATCTGGTTTTTCTGGTGTAGGAATAGCATCAACTTCTGCAGTTGGTGCTGGAACTACATTTAACTTTTATGAGAATAGTAATTATTTACAAGTCCCAGATTCTGTTATAGGAGTAAATAAAATATTTACCTTTGGTGGATCTAATTCTATCTCAAGTGGAATGTTTAGTGTAAAGTATCAATTATTTTTAAATGATATTTATTATTGGGGTTCAACAGAACTTCTTACCTATGCAATGACTAAAACTTATTTGGAAGATATTGATTTTCTACTGACCACACAAAAACAAATTAGATTTAATCAAAGGCAAGATAGATTATATCTTGATATAGATTGGTCTAGTGTAACTGCTGGCGAATATTTTATAATTGATTGTTATAGAATGATGAATCCAAATGACTATTCTCAAGTTTGGAATGATTCATTCCTCAAAAAGTATTTAACATCATTGATTAAGCGTCAATGGGGTCAAAATTTAATTAAGTTCCAAGGAGTAAAACTTCCTGGTGGAGTAGAACTAAACGGGAGACAGATATATGATGATGGTCAGAGAGAATTGGATGTAATAATGGAACAAATGTCTTCTACCTATGAACTTCCACCATTAGATATGATCGGATAGTACTATGCTAAATCCATTTTTTCTACAGGGGTCGAAAGGTGAGCAGGGTCTTGTTCAAGACCTAATTAATGAACAACTAAAAATTTATGGTGTAGAAGTTTATTATCTTCCTAGAAGATATGTAACTGAAAGAACCATAATAAAAGAAGTTGTAGAATCTGAATTTAAAAATGCATATCCTATTGAGGCATATGTAGATAATTATGATGGATATGGAGGGCAGGGAACATTATTATCAAAATTTGGTATTCAGGAAATAGATGATTTAACATTAATAATTTCCAAAGAACGATATGAAAATTACATTGGACCTTTAGCAAAAGATATTCCCAATGTAAAGTTGGCAAGTAGACCAAAAGAAGGCGATTTAATCTATTTTCCTTTGGGTGATAGGTTGTTCGAAATAAAATATGTAGAGCACGAAAAACCTTTTTACCAACTTCAAAAAAATTACGTCTATGAACTGAAATGCGAACTCTTTAGGTATCAAGATGAAGATATTGATACTGATATAGAATTTATTGATGATAATATCAAAGATATTGGTTACATCCAAACTTTGCAAATGATAGGTGCGGGATCTACAGCTTCTGCAATAACTGGAATAGTTAATGGTGGAGTTCAATATGTAGAAGTTACTAATAGAGGTAAGGATTACCTAAGTGCTCCAAGAGTAGCATTTTCTTCAGCACCTTCAGGAGGAAATACTGCTGTAGGTATTGCTTCAATGCTCGGCGGATTAATTTCCTGCACTCCAGATGATAAAATGAAGTTGATGGTTCAAAGTGTTGAATTATCCAATCCTGGGTCTGGATACACTGTAGCGCCTAAAGTACTGTTTTTTACTGATGGGGAACCAGGAACTGGCGCAGAAGCAACTGCTTATATTGGTGATGGAGTAGTAGGAGTAATCACCGTAACTGATGGTGGTGGAGGTTATATAACTTCTCCATCAGTTACTTTTGTTGGTGTTGGATCTACTTCTCCACAAGCTTATGCAATAGTAAGTGCCGCAGGTACAATTAGTGAAATAAGGGTAACAAATGCAGGATATGGATATACAGAAGCACCCACAATAGTAATTGGAGATCCAATATCAACTGGAGGTTCTGGAACATATGTATATAATGAAATTGTAACTGGATCCGAAAGTGGAATTACTGGAAGAGTTAGATCTTGGAATACTATTACAAATATACTAGAAGTTGCAAACATAAATGGAACATTTGCAAATGGTGAAACGCTGGTTGGAGAAGAATCTGGAGCATCTTATTCTCTAAGGGTGCTAAATACTGATAACCTAGAAGATACTGGAGATTCTACTAATAGCAATAAATCTGGTCAATATGAAGACAATGATGAAATTCAAAGTGAAGCAAATGCTATTTTAGATTTTACAGAAACAAATCCTTTTGGAATGCCTTAAAAATAATTTAAAGAAAAAAAATGTTTGAATATTTTTATCACGAAATTCTTAGAAGAACAGTAATTGGTTTTGGAACTTTATTTAATAATATAATCATTAAACAAAAGAATAGTTCCAATCAAATTGTATCGCAAATTAAAGTTCCATTAGCATATGGTCCTACACAAAAATTTCTTGCGAGATTAAATCAATCTCCAGAAGATTTAAATAATCCAGTTCAAATTACTCTCCTAGGATGTCATTTGAATTTACTGGATTGACGTATGATTCTTCCAGAAAAGTCACCACAACTCAATCATTTTTAGTTCCATTAAAAACAGATAATTCCACAGTAACTAAAGTTTTTATGCCAGTTCCATACAACATGGAATTTGAATTAAGCATAATGACAAAACAAAATGATGATGCTTTACAGATTATTGAGCAAATACTTCCATATTTTCAACCAGCATATACTATAACAATAGATTTAGTTGATACTATTGGAGAAAAGAAAGATGTACCATTTACTTTAAATAATATCAATTTCGAAGATAGTTATGAAGGAGATTTTAGTACGAGAAGGGCATTAATTTACACCTTAAGATTTACTGCCAAAACATATCTATTCGGTCCAGTTTCTTCCGATACTTCAAAAGATATTATCAAAAAGGTATCTATTGGATATGTTGCTGGAGATGCGAGTGGATCTGCATCTAGAGATATTACATATAGAACAACTGCAGTTGCAACGCAAAGTTATTCCAATAATGTAGTTACGACAATTTCTAGTGATTTGGAAATTGCAACTAATCTATTTAATGTCGTAGACGCATCAGGAATAGTATTGAATGGGTACATTACTATTGATGGAGAAACTATGAAGGTTGTTTCTATTGATGGGAACGAAATTCAAGTAGAAAGAGGTTCTTATGGAACCCCAATTACAGAGCACGTATTAGGAACAGATGTAAAACTTATTGTGTCTGCAGATAATGATCTTATAGAATTTGGCGATTCTTTTGGATTTGATACAACATTTTAATTATGAAAGATCAATTTGATGGATTGAATGAAGTATTTAATACTCATAGTGAGATTACATCATCCATAGAAAAAGTTGAAGTTGAGGCAAAAGTGCTAAATGAAAAAATTAAGGATGTAAAAAAAGACATCGAAAAGGATTATGATTATACGAGGGGCAATCTTTATTCAATTATAGAAAAAGGTCAAGAAGCACTGAATGGTGTATTAGAACTTGCTCAAGAAACAGACTCTCCTCGTGCTTATGAAGTTGCTGGACAACTTATTAAGAACGTAAGTGATGCCACAGATAAGCTATTAGACCTCCAAAAGAAGTTAAAAGACATTGAAGAAGATAAAGGTCCAAAAGGACCAACAAACGTCACTAACGCCCTATTTGTGGGGTCTACAGCAGAGCTTTCCAAACTATTGAAGCAGCACAAGGAAAAAGAAGAATAAATAATAATTGTAACTATTATTTGCTACCCATGATTCGTGAAGAAAACAAAAGTGGTGATAGTTCTTTGCGTGACTGGTTTACTAAGAGTCGCGCTTCTGATGGCACCCCTGGTTGGGTTCAATTGGGTGGCAAATACGCAGGAAAACCCTGTGCAAAACAACCCGGGCAAACAACCAAACCAAAGTGCGGCTCCTCAAAAATGAAAAGAAATCTTTCCGATGATGAAGAGCAAAAAGCATTTGAACGTAAAAATCGCAAAGATCCAAATCCAGATAGAAAAGGGAAAGCAAAGAACGTGGCAACTGAAGAAACCAAAAAAGATCATGAGTTTTCAATGGCACGTTCGGAGTTAAAAACACTCAAGAATGCGGCAAAAAGATTGGAGAAGAAAATGGGTAAGAAGGGAGAAGGTGAGTTAGAAGCTTGGGTACAATCAAAAATTACTAAAGCAGCAGATTATGTAGATACTGCTGCAGATTATGTAACTAATGAAGAAGTGGGAGAGAAAGATGCTTGTTACCACAAAGTAAAGTCACGTTATAAAGTTTGGCCAAGTGCTTATGCCTCTGGTGCATTAGTAAAGTGTCGCAAAAAAGGAGCAAAGAACTGGGGAAACTCCACTAGGAAAGAAGAGTTTAGTCCTGCACAAATTACTGCGTTGGAAGCAAATGGATTTGTACAAATTGATGAGTCTGGTAAAAAGTGTTGGAAAGGTTATAAGAAAGAAGGAACTCAAAAACTTTTCGGTAAGACTTATAATCGTTGCGTAAAAGAAGAATCATTTACTATTGAAGATGTGGACGGAAATGCTTTTGCGGAAGTAATTGATGTAATAAAAAATCCCATAGTTTCTGAATCTTGCTGTCCTAATTGTGGTAAAGAACCTTGTGAATGTGGAACCAAGAGATATCGTGGTGGTAGTGCTGCAAAACCAGGTCCAGATAAAAACTACGTGAAACCAATGGGTGAAGAAATCGAGGAAGCAGTAAGAATTCCAGCAAAGACTGGAAACATTGTTTTTGTAAATCTTACCTGGAGAGGTAAGTATTATGGAATTAAAGTTTTCTTCCCTCACACAAAAGTTCCAAGCAGAAAAGAAGTCCAAACAGAAATAGAAAAAGTTTATCCTGGAGCAAGAGTTTACAATTTTCAAGTTTCTGACTATGAACCAGGACAACCACTAATTCAAGTCTCTGAGGGCGCTGCATGGACCCGTAAGGAGGGTCAAAGCAAGGAAGGTGGTCTGAATGAAAAAGGACGCAAATCTTATGAA
>Ga0099848_1000598_pt1 | contig 16940 bp, 11 predicted proteins | sample CB_VirMetaG_3_FD_78179 | JGI IMG/M metagenome (GOLD analysis project Ga0099848, IMG submission 78179) | Freshwater to marine saline gradient viral communities from Chesapeake Bay - CB_1508_1S Viral MetaG | ecosystem: Environmental > Aquatic > Marine > Coastal | place: USA: Chesapeake Bay...
CGTAGCATGGACATTTGGGAGAAGAGGCGGAACAGTCGTTGCCTTCAATCATGCAGACGCATGGTGTTTTTTTGTCACCGCCGCAACAGCATTTGTCTTTCTTCAACTTCATTTCTTCTTCCCCCCTTTCTTACCGCGGAACTTGCCGCGACAGTATTGAACAGCCCAACCGTTTGCATACGCGCTCGGATAAACCTTGAACTTCCGCTTGGCCGCGGCCTTACCCGCTGGACACAATTTCTTCTCAAGGTAGCCAAACGCGGCTTCGCCACCCACACATAAATCGCAATCACAAGTCAATCCAACAACCCCTCCATGATTTCATCCAAGTCCACGATGCGTTCACGGAACTCGGTGGTGGCCCAATGAGCCAACGCGAGAGCGATAGCAAAGTCGTCGTGCCGACCAATGCTGTCAAGCCGTCCCTTTTTGCTCATGCCGAACATGAGCAGTTCGCGCTCAAGTTCGGACATCAGCGTTCGGGAGTGGTCGTCGCCCCACGGCAGACGGATTTGCTCTTTCTCAAAGCGCAACACCAAACCCATGAGAAGCGACTCACGGCGTTGGCGTGTAGAAATGAAGGTCTTGATGGGGAGGTCGGTGTCCGCGCGCAACTCAGTTGCAAAAACACGCTGGAAGTTGTTCGCCTCAAGTTCAATCACATCGGGATTGAACTTTGCATTCAATCGTTGAATCTCAGTGATTTGTGCGCGGAAGTCCATGTTCTTTCTACGAATGGCGTGAACCAACTCAAGCAATTCGGGATTGGTGGATGGGCGACGAAGCACCACCATCACGGTGTAGTCAGCCGCGCGGTCGGATGAAATAGCGGGGTCCCAACCGATGAAGTATTGGTCGTCGGGGTCGCCCACTTCGCGCTCAATCAACTTAAGTGATGTGTCTTTCGCGGTTTGGAGAATGGTGGATGGGAACAGACTGCTTACATCGTCCATTGGCTCACATAGATATTCGCGCGCAAACGCAATGGCTGGCATGTCATTACGACGAGCATCAAGCGACTCCAAGTCCCAACGCTCCGGCCAAAGAGCCTCACCTTTGGTGTTGATGGCGGGATAGGTTTCAACGAGATAACCTTCGCGCGATTCAAGTTCGGTGTAAAGGTCAGTTGGTGTAAACGGTGTGCCGACAATCATCAGTTTGGAGGTGTGGTGAAGCGTCGGCACAAGGACTTCGTAAAACCACGAAGCAACGCGAGCGAGTTCGGTATCCGTCGTTCCCCACAGAATGTCGTCGCAAAGAATGAGGTCGGGGTGAATACCACGGATAGCACCACCGACCGACTTCGCGCTGATGTTTGAACCGTTGGTGAAACCAAAGAAAGTCTTTGACCACGAGTCGGGTTTCTTCATTTTCGCGAGAAAAGGAACGCTGTCAATCAAGTCGTTGAGTGTGCGCATGTGGTGGATGGACTGATGAAGACTGTGTGAAATCAACACGGCTTTTGTCTTCGGGTTGAATGCTGTTTTCCACAGCATGTAGCCGAGGAACAGCGTTGACTTACCGTGGTCACGCGCGGCTTTAACACAATATCGCTTACGCGATTCAAGGTTGTTGAACCATTGCTCGTGATGACGGGAAAGTTGAAACCCAAGAATCTCTTCAAAGAAAAACTTGAAGTCGCGCTTCGCTACCTCAAAGTCAATTTCCTCTATTGCTTCAAGGGAGAGGGGCGATTGCACACAGCATCACCCACGAATGTTCAACCCTTTCAGTAGCGAGTCCCACGAGGCTTGGTGTTTGTCTTCGGATGCCGCCAAGTCAAACGCGTCGCTATCACCAACGCTAATGTCGCCAACATCAAGTTTTACCGCTTTTTCTTCCGCGATGTCTTTCGCTTTTTCTTCATCACCTGCGGCGACCGCCTGTTGGAACCGCGGGTCGGCTTGAAGTTGTTGCATGAAGTATCGCCCTTGTCGCGAATTGGGGTTAAGACCGAAAGCGTCAAGCATTGCTTGTGTGATTTGCATTTCGGCATTATCGGGGTCAAAACCTGCGTCAAACATACGCTGTGGTAGTCCCTCTTGACTGCCTTTTTCTCCGATGGTTTTCTCGCCGTAAAACTGACCTTTCTCTCGTCCTTCTTTTTGTGTAAGGTAGTTGCGGATTCGTTGCATTCGCCCATCATCGGCTTCGGTCGCCGTAGCGGTTTCAGCCGATACTGGGGTGGGTGGCCCCGCTTGAGTTGGAGGTGGTGCGTTTTCTTCGGGTTGAGGTTGACCAAAATCAATCTCATCGGGTATGTTGATTTCGCCAACATCAAGCGTTTCGGGTTTGGGCGGAGCATCAGCATTCTCGCGTTCCGCAACTTCCGGAGACGGTGCTGAGGGCATCGGCTCTTCGGGCTGTTCAGCCACTCGGTCGGGTCGGAATGCATCACCTCGCTTTTGAGCGCGCCTCGTTTCCGCCATCTGTCGCGCTCGGTCCAACACACCCGGTCGTGCTTCTGTTGCACCTTCACCGATTCGTTTGATTTCAGCACGCATAGCGTCCTCGGCAGTCATGGTTGGATTGCCGTCCTTATCTGTTGGGATGTCAAGTTTGAAATCGCGAGCAAGGTCGCGGTTTTGACGACCTGCGAACTGTTGCATGTTTTCCGAAAATCCTTGACTCCCCTCAACATATTGGTCGCGCGCTTGTTGTCGCGCACCCTCAGCAGAAGCGAGTCCACCTTCAAGTCGGGTTCGTCGTGCTTGAGCATCACGAGCGTCAGCATTTGCGCGTAGGTTTTGCATGAATGCACGAGGGAGATGACGCATGGTCTGTCCCATACGGCGCGCCATACCGGGTTCACCCGTCTGTCCACCACCACCGAACACATCACTCATTTTTTGCCGAACCGCACTTCCGTAAAGTCCAGCGTGCCGATAGTCTCGCGCGCTGGCACGATTCCCGGCCATTTCAGCATCACTTACGCGGTCACCTGCTTGACCAACTCGTTGTGCGCGAACCGCTTGTTTGGCGGCTCTTGGATTTGGGGCAACCGCTGTGCCACCTGCTTGAACCGCCGGTTGAAATGTGGGAGTAGGCATGCCGTAGGTTCCAACTTCCTTCCGAATAATATCGGGGTGAGAGTTGTCGCGCTTTGCAACGGCTTTGATGACGGGTTCCCAACTGTCTTCTTGAACGCCGTAGAGAACATAATTGATGTCGCTAAGGTTGCCGCCTTTCGCGATAAGGAACTCAACAGTCCCCATGTCTTGTCCATGTCGGAGCATGCTGTCGTTCCATTCAATTTCCCAATTCTCAACCATTCAACGCGCCCCCGCAAGACCTCTTGATAGCGCGAACCACATCGTGCGTAGTGTTAAAGGATTTCGCAATGACACTCCAATCACCAAGCGACATAGCAATCGCGCGAGCAGTTGCGCTGGATACACCGACTTCGTTGCTTAATCGTTGCATATCGTATGCATCCAACGGGTCGTATTTCACTATCAAAGAGCCGCCAGCATCGTGCAACTGCACACGCTCCATGATGTTCGCGATAACACCCATTGGGTCGTCATCGGAGAATTGAAAATCGCTGGGGTCAAAAAAAGGATTGAAGTTCGGATTCGCGAAAAAGCCCGGTTGAGATTGAGGTGTTATCGGCATGTCGTCGCCGATGACCTCCTGTGTGGTGTCAATCGCTGGTGGCGCGCTCATCGGCTCTTCGGGCATAACAGGTGGGACGGGTCGGTCATCCCCAAGCGCGCCTCCACTCAAATGCGCGGGGAACTCATCATATCGGTGGTCTGTTCCCTCTTCAACGCCTTGACGCAATGAGTGTCCTGTGTCAGCCATGCCTAACGCTTCCATGTCAAGTTGCTTTCCACCCGATTGAAGTGCAATATCGCGCCAACCGCTAACGACCGAACCGGGTGCTGTTTGATACATTGAAAATTGATTGGGGTCAACACCCAATTGCTCGGCTGTTTTCATCATTGCCAAGATTTCAATTGCCGCGGTGTTGCGTCCTTTGTCGCCTCCGCGCACCATCGGCGCAACATGGTCGCGATGGTTTCGGAACATCGCGTGAACTTCATCGTTGGTGTCAATTTGCAATCCGGCTCGTAAGTTTCTCATCACTTTACGCAATCCTGTGGCCGCACCGTCTTTTCCTCGTCCGTAAAGCAGTTGATTAACAGGCGCGCGAGCCATTTGACGAGCCGTCTCTTGGCTGTATCCATTGTCTTGGAGTTGACGCATCACTTTGCTGGACATGCCGCCGCTGGACGAAGGCACGAAAAAGTCGTTGGGAAGAATGGACACGATGTCCATTGGTGAAATCCGACCGTATGCCGCGCTTTGTTCGTGCAGGTCTTTGTGGTGAGAAGGAAACTTCGTGTTGTCTCGCGAAGTCGGGTCTTTGTCGTTTGAAGTGTAGCGGTGGGTCACGCCGTTGGTGATTTGTTGAGGCTCAATGACATTTTGTTGCGCGCCTATGGTGGTTTCCAAACCAATTGCTTTCGCTTCGTCTTGGATTTCTTTGGCGGCATGCAAAGCGGCTGACTCAAGGTGTTGTCCAAGTTCGGGGTGCGTCTCGTTTCGTGCGTGGTTGTTGATGAGTTTGCCGTCGCTGGTTCTCACCTTTCGCTGTGCAGTAGGAATGCGCTTGTGTTCATGACCGCCGTAGTGGTTGTTTTTGTAGTCGGGATGAAGTGAACCATCATCGCCAAAAGGTGTAGGGAGGATGTGAAAGTCATCACCGTTCTGCCGTTTGATAGCGTTGAAGCGTTTTGTGGCGCGATTGATGAGGTCTTTGGCGGTTTTCAATGCAGACGCCTCCGATGAAGGTTTCATGCGAACACCACCTTCGCCGGTGTAGCCACTTTCCATCAATTCACGCGCCATGATACGAGCCGCGATGTCCATTGGGAACAAACCCAACAAACCCGATTCAATCAGTTCATTGAACGGTTTACCTGTGCGCGAGTTGATGTGAAAATGTGAAAGCGATTCGTGGTCGGAATCGGGCGAAGGAAACGATTGGTCTTCCAATTTGCCTGTTTCGGGATTGAGATACCACACACCCTTACCCTTGAGAATAATATCGCTCATCCAAGACCACCTCGCCTCACATACAGGTCGTAGGGGTGCGCACCCCAGCGTGTCGCGTCGTCGTCGGGGTCAGTTTCCGTCGCACCCGTTGGAGCAGATGTTAAACCACCCGACGCATTATCGCTTGGCCCTTCACTCGCACCCTGCATGGATTTGTCTTCTTTTCGCATCATGCGACGCATTAAATGATTGAGTTGGTCAATGAGTTGACGGTATTCAATACGGTCGCGAGGTGAGATGCGGTTAGTCAGTTTAACACGCTGTGGGCGCGCTTTCAAGAACTCTTCGGAGGCGAGGATGGCGTCGCTCGCACCAATACCGCCAGCACCGCCAGCGAGCGATGTCGCTTCGGACATTATTTTTCCACCGGGCGTCTTCGCTGTGCGCGGTTGCCGAATGGCCTTTGAGTGTGGTTTGGAGTCACGAGAACCACGAGGCGCGCGAACTTTTCTCGCTTCGGCGGTCACGGTTGGTGTTTGATAAGGGTCGTCCAGCGGTGGTGATTCAAGTGATACTTGCTGACGAACATCTTGACCTATGCGCTTTTGCGGGTTTGCATATGAAGTTCTCGCTTGTGATTGAGTAGCAGAAGTCAAACGAGGGAATCCAAAGCGATTCGGTTGTTGATGTCCGTAGAAACCACCAAACGAACGAAACGGTGCTGAACCAGCCATCATCGGTGTGATGGCGGATGTTCGTCGTCTTGGACCGACGCGATATTGCTTACTTTTCTTCCCTTTACCCTTCGTTTGGGTTTCGGTGGTTTCTATTTTCCCTTTCTTCCGCCTACCTTTCTTAGCGCGTTGCCTCGCCATCACCGTATCAATGGTCGTGGTTCTCTTCGGGTTTTCATCATCAAACTTCGGTTCGCGTTTTTTGCGAATCATTTCAAACGCTTCATCAATAAACGGAGCGGTGGACATCAACATGTCCATCCCCATGCCGCTTGCGCGAGGGTTTGCACCGTCAATGGCTTCGCTTTGACCGACCTGCCCTGTGAGTTGGCTCAATTCAGCCTGTTGCTTTACTTGACTGTCTTCTTCGTCGTCGGGATTCTTTTGTGGGATTTTGATTTTCATATGTTGCAATCCTTGCAATTTATGAGCGCGCTGGTCTTGTTCTTCACGCTTCTTCGCATCGTGTCGTGCGCGCTCATCGGAGTCTTCACGACCCACTTGGGAATCACCCTGTAATTCTTCTGCGCTTTCGCGTGGGTTGAAACGCATGCCAGCGGTGCTTCCTTCGGGACCGCCTACCATCATTCACCCTCTCCCATGAGTTTACTGCGAAGTCTCGCCCACACTTCGGGTGACTATTTCGCTAATTCAACTTTGAGGATGTTGATAGTCTGCGCCGTCATGTGTTCATTGGTTGTTCCAGCGGCGCGGTCTTGAACGCGCATAATGTCTTTCACCGTTTCACGCACTTCTTTGTGGAGTGAAACGATGTTGCGCACATATTGCGGGTCGTTGCGGTCAGCATCGTCAAGAAAATGACTCAACTCACCGTTAATGCGCGACAAATTGTGTCTCAACGACTCTATTTCTTGACCTGCTTCAACGATAATGAGTTCTGCCGCACCCTTTTGCACAACAGGTTTGAGATGGTGCTTGAGGTGATGATAAATGCTGGATTCGGGCATTTGGATGTCCAAAGCGATTTCTTCGGCGGTCATGGACGCGTTGAAGTAAGCCATTTCCAACTCTTCGCGCTTAACAGACACACAAAAGCCACATTCGCTGTTGCTCCCCATGTGATACTCGCCCATGTGGTTGCGAAAATGACGGTCAGCCGTCCCTTCACGCCAGCCTTTGTCTTTGTCCAACTGTTTTGCAATGATGATGCCATGCGTCATCATTTCCTCAAGACCGTCGCGTTCTAAGTCTTGACAAAACTTGCAAGACGCTCGCGATATACGCTCCGCCATAGCAAACTCCAAGTAGCCGTAGCAAAAGAGTGTTTCCATGCGAAAGCGGCTCGGTCGTGCGCCAAAAATCGCGGGAGTTCCGCTCACTACGGATACGGCGAGAAGTCTTTCGCGAGCGGCGTTGGACATCATTGCCAACAACAAGGCGTCGTTGAATGAGCGAGAACGCCGAATGAGCATTTGTCGCGCATGTCCCGACCGAAATCACGACCGTTGCGGCCTTTGTGGTTGTTTCATCAAAACAAAAACCATCCTCAACAGTAGCGAATGCCCTGTTGGGAAATGGTCAATTGGAGAGTCGTCGGTAAATGATTCCGGACGCGCTGAAAAAAACGAAGAGTGCGCCGATGAGCCATGACAACTCATTTGAGTTCATCGTAGGACCCGAAAAGAGCAAAATGAGGAAGCACCCAAGTGTTAAACTGATAACTTGAACCATTATCATATCAACAACGACCGATTTGCGCAAATTGGTCATGTCACTCAACGCTGTGTAAAAAGTGGCGATGTCGGGCATATCAACGACCTCCAAGCATAGAACGGATGAAAGTCCCACCACCCTGCGCGACGCTTTGAACCATGCCGGGGTCTGCGAGCGCGTTGTCCAGCATACCTTGCATGGTGCTTTGGTTTGCGATGGCGACTATCTGCTGGAATTGCATGTTCATTTGTTGAACATTGTTGGAAGCCGCGTTGAGGATTTGCGTTTGCGTCATGGTGACGCTATCACCTGTCGGCAAACCCTGCACGCCGCTAAAATCAAAGGTAAAACCGTCGTCCCCCTCCTTAATTTTGGCGTTCGCGAGCATTTGATGCACCGAAACCGCGACCACATTGCTGATAAGGCCGATAAGCATGTTCAAGTTCGCACCGTTGTTCTCCGATAGCCACTTATCAATGAGCGGATTAGAAGTTATCATCATGGACAGGATGTCCATTTCGCTCGGTGGGGGCGGGGGTGCGTAGGGATTGTAGCCACCAGCCGCGCCGTATCCTGCGCCGTATCCTGCGCCGTATCCTGCGCCAGCAGAGACTTGTTGTTGTCCGTTTGGCAGTCCGAGGTTCAGCGCGCCGCTGTTTTGCGCGGGTTGTTGGTTATTTGACCACCACGGCATGATACCACCTCACGCGCCACCCTCATTTTGTTCTTGCGGTAACGGAAGAGGGTTGTTTTGTTGTATTTGATGCATCGCGAGAGCATCGTGAAGCAAACGCGTGTTATTTCCGGCTTGAAATTGACGCATATCAAACACAATCATCACCAAATCGTTCATTCCCGTCGCGGAATTGGTGAAATGAGTGATGGGTATGTTGTCTTGTTTGAGCATCGCGAAGAATTGCTCGTATTTTGCGAGAGTTGGAGGTGTATTGTCTTTCTTTTTGATACTGCTAACAGGGACGGCAACGACCGAAACGCCTTTTTTCAACTTGGCTTTGAGAGTTCCACCGCTCGCTTCTTCTTCCGCTTCGTCTTCACGCTCCCATTTTGTCAACAAATGATACAAATGCAGGTGTTCGGGACAGTATGTAGCCCTCAAAACGCGTCCGCTGGTCACTTTTTCGCGCGCTACAAAGGCTTCAACTTCTCCTGTGACGGGATTTTTGAAGTAAATGTCCCACAAGGATTGCCCCGTTTCATCGTCGGTGATTTGCTCGTAGATGTTTCCGGCCATCCGCAGAAGGTATTCTACATCACACCCGTCCACGCAACATCGCATTGTGTTGGTGTTGTAACGGTATTTTCCGCCCCAAACGCGTTTTGGAGAAAAAATAGAGCGTTTTGTAGGCGTAAGAAGCGAATATGCTTGTTTTATGTCCTTTCTGCGCGCTTTTTTGGGGTTTTGATGCCTTGAAGGGTAAAAATTAACCTGTGGGACCTCAATATGTTGGCTCACATTGCTCATTGCGGCCTGTGCTTGAGCCTGTTGTTGCATCTGCGCGAGGCTCATTTGGGTCTGTGCGGCAAGCCGCAATAGGTCGTTTTGGGGTGTATTTCCAAGCATTTCATCACCAACTTAGCATGTTTACCATTGTTTTTTCAACATTCCAGCCGATTTTCGTCGCCATCATGCTTACGCGACACGGAATACCGGCTTTTTGGAGTCTTCGCATGGCTGGACGGTGCAAATCAAACACTTTATGCTCGCGTAAACGGCCCGATTGCCATAAAATGTTCGCATTATCGTCCCACCACTCGTCTGCTTTGTTCGCAACAAGCCAAATCTGCCTCGGAGCGTAGCGTTTTCCCTTCAAACGGGTCTTCAATGAGCGATAATTCCATCTTTTTTCAATCAGCGCGTCTACAAGGTATTCAAAACCACCAACTGCGTCAATCACTTGTGCGCCGTTACCGCGAATGACACGCGTATCGGTCATGAAAACAACAATTTCCACTTGACGGTCAACCATATCATCAATCCAAAGGTTCCAAAAGCGTTGTTGACCGCCAACATCGGATGAATGAACGACTCTTTTTTCTCCCTGCCAGCGAATGCGTTTTCGCGTAGCCTTCGGAAGCACATATCCGCCCCCAAGAAGTCTTTTTGGGTGCATTGTTCGCTCTTCAATGTCGTCCATTTCGCCCGGAGTGCGCATAAACAGGTCAAGCGTTGTTTTTCCAACCTGCGTCGGTCCGTAAACGCCAATTCTGCGCGGTTTGAGGAAGTTGTATAGTTCGCGACCGTAAACAACCGCGCCCATCAACGCGCTTCCAGCAAATGTGGCTACCATGATTCAATCCAACCCGACATTTTTTGATACGCCCACTCAACTGTGTTTTCCCAAATGCTTGTTTCAGTGTGCAATTCAAAGGCTGAAACCCCAAATGCGGCTGAAACTCCAACGATGATGCACAAAATCAACGCTCTTCCTCGTTCGTAGTAGTTGTCAAGCGTGTTTTGCGTGTGTAAAGCGCGTAATGTCGCTTCCGTTGCATCATCGCTCGGAGTTTTAAAAAGCCAACCCAACCCTCATCACTCCTTTTCTTCGGGAGCGTAGGTTCCATCGGGGTTTCTTTTACGGTTTTTCCCCAATTGAAGCGGTTTCTTTTCACTCGCTTTGTGTTGCGGGACCGAGGACTCATTTTCAACACCCATGAGTGACATATATTCTTGAACTTCGGGGTCTTTTTCCAATTGTTCCATCTGTCTCGCGAAAGTTGCTTCTTGTTTCTTGATTTCCATGTTCATTTGCGCTTGCGCGAACCGCATTTGCTGTTCCTGCATTTGACGGGTCATGTTGCGTTGCATATTTGACAACATCGCTTTTTGGTCCATACCGTCTTGCGCGAGCAATTTGTAGATGAAATAGCCCATACCCTGTAATGTGAACGCGCCCATCGTGTAAGTGATGGCGTTCGTGTAAGTGTGGTCGTCATAAAGCCATAATTTTGAATCAAAAACCGCGATGGCGCATCCAACAAGAACGCTGACCATCGTGATGAGTCCAAAAATGCGCAATTCATCGCTGTTGTTTGGGTTTGAGGGTGACTGCATGTTGTATCCTCCTTGCTACGCGACAACGCGTGCGCTACATAAGTGTGTTGATTCACCCTTTTATTGATATTTTTATATTATCATTATAACAATAATAACTTATTTCTCATTATAAGAAAAATGTGAGATTATTGCGAATCGTCTTCACCCAACCGCTTTGGTCGCATTGCTTCCGACATCAACGCGTAAGGTTGGTATGGTGGGAATGCTTGCATTCCCTCTCTCAACTCTCGCCCTGCTTGTAGTTGCTGACGGTATGCAGTTGGTGGGTTTTGCATCAACGGCGGCATGTTCGGGTCCACTCGCGGTCGTCGTATATCCGTTAACTTTGGGGTAGGCGCGGGTTGTGGGACGAAGCCGGAGTATTCTCGTCCGGTGGCTTCTTCATATTGTCTTTTTATCTCAGCCTGTTTAATTTGCTTCGCGGCGTAGTCGTATCCCATCATTGCGTCGTAGTTGTTTGGTCGGAGTGTTGGGTTCGTTTTGACCATCATGGTGAGCGCGTCATCAATTTGCTTCTGTATTTCGGGAGGCAACGCACCAGCCGCGTGTGCGGCAGTCAATTCACCGTAGTTGGCGATGCCGTCCGTTTTACCCGCTTCTCCTTCAAGAATGCGGTCCATCAATTGCTCGTATTCGTAGTTTGGTTGTTCACGGAACTCCGTCATGCGAACCATCATGTTATACGCGTTTTGGTCTGCTTCGGAAATGTTGATTGGGTTGTTAGCGTTGATGAGGTCGCGCAGTTTTGTTTCTTCAAATGAGCGCGAAACGACATCTTCTCCATCCTCGTCTTTCGTTGTTTGATATTTCATCACACCCATCGGTAGTCGCTGAATGTCATCAAAAGCCAAGTTTGCGCGAACCTTGTCCCCGAACTCACGCGGGCTGATTTTCAAAACATTGTCGTATTTATCACCAATGCCGGTTTTGTAGCCGAGCGGAATGCGGATGTAGGTGTTGAGTTTGACGGCTTCGGCTAATTCCTCCGCCGTCTCAAAGTTTTTGTCTTCAATGATTTGCGCCGCGTAGTCTTCAAGAATGGTTCGCAGGTTTGAGTTTTCTTGAGTCATCTCCGCGTAGTTGTTGATGTTCAAATCAGCGGGAATGTTGGGGTGGTCAAGTGAATTGAGGTGGCCGTTGATGAAGACTTCCAACGCTTTGTGCTTCACGAAGTCTTGAAACAACTCCGCAATTTGCGCGTTGAGGCTTTTGATGTAATTGTCGTTGATAGCGCGCATTTGTCCTTTTTCGTTCGGTGCTGAGAAAAAGGAATCAGCGTCTTTGATACCTTTCAGTTTACCGTTTGCCTCATCGCTGAAAGTCAATTCTGCTTCCGGCATTTCCAAGTCCGAATAGGGAGACAAACCAAACTTGGCGCGCAAATCGTTCAACTCTTCACTTGCAATACCGATAGCGCGTTTCATCACCATTGGTGTTTTCATACCGCCAAGCGCGCGTTGCACCTGTTGGGCTGTTTCGGGGCTAAACTCTTGACCTTTCTTCACTCGGTTGAACGCTCTCATTGCCTTCGGCATGTGTCCGAAAATGCGCTCAACATCATCGGTGGTGATGGGGGATGGCTCATGCGTCGCGCCCGGTTCAAACAAACCTTCCTTCAACTCTTTTGGTGTGAGATGTCGCCCATGAGCAAATGTCAACGGGTTGTAGAAGCGATAACTCATCGGTAGTTTGTTAGCGAAAATGTCTTTGTAGGTGATGTTGAGATTGCCTTTATCATCCATTGGCAACACATCCTTTTCACCGAACTTTACTTCCATCGGCTTACCCGTTGCAGGGTTGATGATTTTTTCACCTTCCAACTGACCACGCGTAAAACTCTCTTCTGCGTAAGACTGCAATTCTTGAAGCAAATCTTGCGCGTAGTGGACACTATCGTTGTGAACATTACGGAAATCGTCAAGCGGGATGGCCTGTATTTTTGACACTAACTCTTTGAAATCGTCCGCGATTGCTTGGTCTTGAGTTGATTGCACATACCGCAAACCCATCGCGATGAGCGTCTTGATTCGGCTTTCAATTGAACTCTTGATGTGCGCGTGACGAGCGGCTTCGTGTGTTCCCATCATCGGTAGGATGTTTCCAACATCAATCGCTGGCTCTTCATCAATGTCGCCGACATCCAGCGTTGGTTTCTCTTCACCGATGTTGATGTCGCCGACATCCAATTTAGGTTCGGGTTGAGGAATTGGTTGCAATTTGCCATCAACCATTGTCAAACGCGTTGAAGCGTCAATGGTGTTTCGCCCTAAACGCCTACGCGCCTCTTCTCGCTTTCGTGTCGCGGCGTCTATTTTGCGGCTTCGGTCGCTCACAAACTTCTCGCGACCAATGATGTCGCCGTAGATTTGCATAGCGGGTTTGAGTGGTTTCATGTCATATAATTCTCGCACGAACTCCGGCATGTCGTCGGATGTCAGCATGCTGGTCTTCATCGCGAGAAGTTGGTTGGCGTAGTCCATTGCCTGTCCAGCCATACTGCTATGCACATAGTGGTGATTCTTACCTTCAATCAATTCACCCGTTTCGCGGTCAATGTAGCCTTCAATGGGTGTCGGGTCTGTTGGGTCAATGATACCGCTACCCAAGCAATGCGAACAAATACCGTTCGCGCACCTACCTGTTTGGGAGTGTTCAGCGGTGTGGTCGCAATCCGGACATGCGAGTTGTTCGTGGTCGTGAGGTTCCATCAGTTCAGCATGAGGGTGGTCATCAAACGATTTAGCCCCATGAGGTCGCAGATGTTGTCTCATGTATTTTTTCATCGCGGCTTCGTTGACACCCATCCCTTTCAATTCGGGAACATGGTGAGACAAGTAAATGGCGGCTTCGTCGGGCGTGACATGCCGGTGGCCGAAACAAGTGCCACACAGCGTAGGTGCGTGATTTTTGAAATTGCTCAAGAGACTAAACGCGCTATGGTCGCCCTGTTTGATTTTTTCTTCCGAGCCGCGCGTAAAGTGAGAGTTCTGCTCTCGTCGTGCGGCTTCTTCTTCGGTCAGCAACCCCATCTCGTTTGGTTCCGCGTCATGGTGTTCTTGAGGAATGGTTGCGTGATTCATTTCCGCATCCGATGAAACTTCCATGTTGTCAATAGCGTCCGCGAGCGATTTGACATCCTTCTTTGTGCTTGCCGCTTTCGCGTCGTTCAACAAAGCCGAAGCGCGTTTCTTTTCCTGTTCAGTCATGGGGTGTCCCATCATGGCTCGCTTTGCGAACAGCATGTTTTCATCATTGATTCGCATTCGCGCTTTGTTGTTGTTGAAGAAACGGATACCTGTTCCACCCATTTCTCCAATGCGCCCCATTTTGAAGTTATCAAGCGACATGCTGTAATCGGTCATCGGTTGCCCTGTTCCGGGGTCAATTGACAGGATAGTGTTGAAATCGTCGCCGTAAACATCCGCGTGGATTTTGTTCATCGCGGCCAAGTAGTCTTCGTAGTTGTCAATGTCGCCCAACTTGGCGATTTTGTCTCCCGCCTTCAAGTAAGCCGCGATAATACGACTGTTGAATCGCTCGGTGTGTTCCGGTAGGTTGTCTTTGAGAAGAGCGGCTTTCTTTTGCGCTTCTTCTACTAAACGCTCACGATATTTGTATTTGTCCTTGACCGCCTTGTAGCGTTTGTTGATGGCTAATCGTTGCGCTTTGATTTCTTCTTTCTGTTGTTTGGACGAGTAGAGTCCCGGCTCCTTAACCTCACGACCGTCACGCATCACCGTGACCGGTTTTGTTTGTTCCCACAACGCGTCGTTTTCAGCAATGGCATCCAAGTAATTGTCGTAAGACTCTTGGAACAATGCGAGGTCTGCTTTTCGCTCACCGACAGCGGTCATCGCTTTACCGTAGTTAATGAGCGGTTCGTTGATGGTTTGAATGACATTGTTGCGGGCAACCTCGTTGTCATGCTTGATGTTGACCTTATCCTTCCCGTAAACGCCTTTGTTCATGTCGTTGATAAAATCCATCACGCCTTCAAACGCATTCAGTCGGTTTGCGAGCAAAATACCGCGACGGTCTTCTTCGTGATACCGGTCATGCGCGTCGTCGTTATCCAACAAAAACGAGTTGGCGACCAATTCTTCATTGCTCAACCCAGCAGGGCCGGAAGCCACCGTTTTTTCACGGTGCTTGTAGAGTCCAAACTTCTTGTAGATGGCTTGTGCGTTTGGGTTGCCGCTAAGAACCGCTTTTTTGATTTCTTTTCGCAGTTCTTTTGCAGTTCTGCTTTCCCACTGACCTTGATATTTTCTTTCCCCAGCGCGTTGCAGTTGCAACAATAAATCGTCGCGCTTGAACTTGTCGCTGTTGGGGTAAATGAAGTTGTAAATCGCCTCCAATGAGGGTATCCCTTCACCAGCCACGACTTTCAAAAAATCATCACCCAAACCCTCTTTTTGATACCGTTGCAACAACGGAACGGTCATCATTTTGTGAACATAGGGTGTTCGGTCGCCCAAGTTTATAGGTGCGTTAGGTCGCTCCTGTTTTGCGCGCTCGGCTGTGCGCGTGCTGTGCCTGTCGGGGTGACATCCGAGACATTCTTCGGGTTCATGAAAAATATCCTTCTCGTATTCGGGTGGGATGTCGTCGGGGTCTGCTGACCCACCTTGAGCGGACGCGTCTTCTTCCATGTTCTTTCGCGCGATGTAGTTTCTTTGACGCTTTCTCATTTGTTCAGCGACCTTCTCTTGATGCTCGTTGTCTACGACAGACCGTTCACCGTTAATTTTCATGAACGAAAGAAGTCGCCCAAGCGCGTATCCAGCAATACCACCACGCTCGGTTTCATTGACAAGCGAGTTCATCGCTTCTTCGTAGCCTTCGGGCGACATGTCTTTGTTAGCGTATTTTAAGGCGGCTTCAACAAACGCGAGTTTTGAAATACCCAAGTCGTCAATTCGCTTGGTCGCGTAGTTGAGTTGCGCACCCAACTTCGGCATAATGTTCGCGAGTCTACCGAAGTCTTGGATTGACTTGTATTGAGGGTTGCCTTCTTCGTCTTTACCACCCTCTACAACCCTATAACCGGTCACGAGTTCGTCCAACGCTTGATACCGCGTTCTGTCATCAATGTCCAACTCTTCGGGATTTTGGAACTTGACTAAATCCTCCGCCGTCAAGTTAAGTTTTGCGATTTTTTCATCAATTTCGCGCTTCTCGTCGTCTTCTTTGGCGTTTTGCGCTTTGTGAGCCTCTACACGCAGTTGTCGCACAACGCGACCAACGCCCGCGAGTTGGTGATGAAGGTCTTGCACAGCCTCAATCATTTTTTCTTCGCTCGCACCGTGAAGCATGTGAGACGGGTCAAAGTCAGTTCCAGCCAGCCCACCGAGGATGGCTTCATCGTCAATTATATGTTTTTCTTGCGCGTCCTTGTTTTTGGTCAAAGCCCTCTCGTGTTCGCGAATTGCAGTTTTATGCATTTCAAATTGATGTGGCGTCAATTCACCTGTTTGCAATCTGCGTTCAAGGTCGCGCAAACGGTTGTCCATCGTGGTTCGTTTTGTTTCACCGCGAATCCGTTTTACTTCCGACTCTTCGGTGCTGATGGCCGATTCGGTTGCGTCTCTACCACCGTATTGCGCCGCTTCACTTGCTAACGCCGCGCGTTCAGCAATGCTCCCATCGGCTTGCGCTTGGTCAAGTTGTAACGGTTGTCGCTCATCATAGCGTTGTGAACCGCTCAACACTTCACCGGGACTCATTGATGCATACAGACCGGGGTGGTAGCCCTTGGTGGAGTCTTCTGTCTCCAAGAACTCACCTATTTCATCGCGCACTTTATCGCTAAACGGACTTTTGTTGTTCGTGAAATAAGGGAGAATGAAATCGGGAATGTTCGGCGCACCTGTCTCAATACCAAGTTCCTTTGCCGCATCACGCATAGAGGGTGTGATGGCGTTGGGTCGGTGTTTTACGCTCTCACTAACAATGCCACCACCCCGCGTTCGCTTAGGGCCGAAGATTTTCTGCCCCGTCAACGAAATCATGAACTCGTTGAATTGGTTTTGCAACAAACCAAACGCTCGTGTGTCGTCCATAGGAGCAACTTCTTCACCCTCGTCTCTCATGGTGCGGTCAACGGTTCGCATGCTTGGGTTGGCCTTGATTTCATCAATGCGTTGCAACAAACCTTGAGACAGCGCGGTGGACGGTTTCTTCACCTGTATTTCGGGAACAGACTGTGGTCCCCGTTGGGTCATATCCACTTGTTCAAAGAATTGTTCGTATTGGTCTTTTAATCGCGCATCCTCTCTCTTTTTACGCGTGTTGAAAGCCTCAAGGTTGTCAAGTCCCGAATCGGTGTCGGATTGTAGGCTTGGTTGTTCACTTTCGCGCTCTTCTTCGTATTGCCTGTCCCTAAACGAAGGTTGCGCAACGACGCGCCTACGCTTCGTGCGCACTTGTGGGTTCATCGGCGTTCCCATTTCATC
>Ga0099848_1000599_pt1 | contig 16933 bp, 22 predicted proteins | sample CB_VirMetaG_3_FD_78179 | JGI IMG/M metagenome (GOLD analysis project Ga0099848, IMG submission 78179) | Freshwater to marine saline gradient viral communities from Chesapeake Bay - CB_1508_1S Viral MetaG | ecosystem: Environmental > Aquatic > Marine > Coastal | place: USA: Chesapeake Bay...
AAAGAGGCTTCAGTCAGAAGGATACTGGGTTCGTGGTGTGGATCTAAAATACCCAGAGTTCTCTGATTCGAGAGCTGATGAATTTATTATTGGAGATCTTCGTAATGTAAATATTGTTGAACGGTGCCTTCGGTTTGCTGGATGTTATTCAAGTTTCTATTGTCAGATTGTAGATAAGTTTTTAGAACCTTTTGATGAGATCTACCAGTTTGCTGCCGATATGGGCGGTGCTGGGTTTGTTTTCACTGGTGAGAATGATGCTGATATTATGCACAACTCAGTCACCATCAACCTCAATGTTCTTGAGGCACAACGACAACTGAATCATATCAAAGGAGTAAATAAGACAAAGATTTTCTACTCTGGATCTGCTTGCATGTATCCAGAACACAATCAACTTGATCCAGACAATCCCGATTGTCGTGAGGAGTCTGCATATCCAGCTAACCCAGATTCGGAATATGGTTGGGAGAAACTCTTTTCTGAACGACTGTATTTTGCATACAACCGAAACTACGGAATTCCTGTTAGGGTTGCTCGTTATCACAACATCTTTGGTCCTGAAGGAACCTGGGAAGGTGGAAGAGAGAAGGCACCAGCTGCAATGTGTCGTAAGGTTGCCTATCTCCCCGAGGAAGGTGGAAGTATTGAGGTATGGGGTGATGGAGAACAGACTCGTTCATTCCTTTACATTGATGAGTGTATTGAAGCCACCCGTAGGTTAATGAATAGTGACTTTATGGGACCGGTCAATATTGGTTCTGAGGAGATGGTCACTATCAATCAGCTGGTTGATACTGCTGCTAAGGTTGCTGGTAAGGAGGTTACTAAGATTCATATTGATGGTCCTCTAGGTGTTCGTGGTCGTAACTCTAATAATGATCTTATCCGTGAGAAACTGGGTTGGGATTATTCTCAAACTCTTGAGGAAGGCATTCGTAAGACCTACGAATGGATTCAATCTCAAATTAAAAAACAAAACTATGTTCCATTTCATCACCGAGTATGAGTAAATTAGGACCCTACGCTTCTTATAGTAAAGAGACTGGATATGCCACTTGGGATCATCCAACCGCAGAATATGTTGGTATTTTTGAAAGATTAAACGTTGATATTAAGGGAATCATACATGTTGGGATGTGGGATTTTGTTGAGTATCATTGTTATACAAAACTTGTTGGTAGTAATGTAATTGGAGTAGAAGCCAATAAATTTGTTTATGAAACCATGTCCAAACCAGTTGCTGATAGACATGGTTACAAAGCATTTAATGAATGTGTTTATAGTGAAGATGGGTTGGAGAAACAATTCTATTTGTCAAATGACTGTTCCAGTTTGTCTCCAGTAAGTAACAATTCAGTCACCGTCACAACCAAAAAGTTATCTACTCTAATTGAAGAAAATCATATTGATATGAACCAATATGATTTTCTCAACATTGACGCTGAGGGAGCTGAACTTGAAATTCTAAAGGGATTTGAGGACAATCTAAAATACATTAATGTTATTGATTTAGAGACCTCCTACGACGATAGAAATAATACTGGAGCATTTCACTCAACAATTGTTGATTGGTTATCAAAAAGAAATTTCTCTCTGATGGAGATGTCAGATTCTTATCGTTATGAAAGGTGGGGAGATTCTGTTTTTGTGAGGAATGATAGGAAGTTACCACCATACAACAATGACAAATATCTACTCAAATGAAAACTAAATTCAATCTCGTAGGAGATACCTTTACCCATCTTACAAATGGAAATAAGGGGTACTCTGTTCATGGTAAGGAGTCTAAACACATTGAATGGGTTCCTAATGGTGGAGAGGCGACTTTTTACATTGACAACACCATTAACAATGGAGTCAATGATCGGAGAGGTGGTCTAAAGTATTTGTGGCTTCTTGAGTCTAAGTATATTAAACCTGGACTTGTTGAGAGTATTGTTGAAAATCAACAACTTGTAGAAGATACTTACGATACTATTTTTACTCACGATCAGAGACTTCTCTCTCTTGGAGATAAGTATAAGTGGGTTCCTGCTCAGGGATTTTGGATCAAAGATCCTAAGGTCTATGAGAAGTCAAAGATGATTTCTATGATTGCTTCTAATAAGAGGATGTGTGAGGGTCATGTAAAACGTCTTGAATGGGTAGATCGTATCGGAGACCAAGTGGATCTTTATGGTCGTGGATTCAATGAAATTACTGACAAGGAAGAAGGGTTGTGTGATTACATGTTCTCTGTTGCCATTGAGAATGGTCAGTATGAAACATATTTCACTGAAAAAATTCTAGATTGTTTTGCGACAGGAACAATTCCCGTCTATCTTGGTGCTCCCGACATTGGAGATCACTTCAACATGGATGGGATCATTACTCTCACTGATGAGTTTGAAGTTTCTGAAGACATCTATTATTCCAAAATGGATGCGATTGAGGACAATCTTGAAAGAGCTAAGAAGATGGAAGTTCTTGAAGATTTTATCTGGGAGAATTATTTTCAATGAAACCGTGTTTGATTAAACAACCGGCAGGAATTGGGGATGTATTTTTCTGTCAAAAGATTGCCAGGGTGATGATGCAAAATGGGTATCAGGTGATCTGGCCTCTGAGACCCGATATTCATTGGATTAAAGATTACATTAGGGATATCTACTTTCCAACTACCGAAGATAATTTCTTAGGTAAAGATCTTTATGAGAGAGGAATGGGATCAGTAATTGAGGAGAATGGGGCCTTCATCAGTACAGCAACTGCAGATATAACTCATAATGATGGTAAGATTATGAGTTCCAAATACTCTATGTTGGGCCTAGATCACTCTGATTGGAGGGATTATTTTAAGTTTGAAAGGAACATTGAAAGGGAGAATGATCTGTACTATAATGTGCTTGGTCTAGAAGACGATAGTGAGTTTGTATTCATAAACAATCTTTATAATACAGATGTTAAAAATGGTAAATTGTTATCTCCCCAAAACTATAATGTTCCGGTTGTAGAACTTCAGATACTTCAAGGATTTACTCTTTTTGATTGGTGTAAAGTTCTGGAGAAAGCGAAAAGTGTTTTCACGATCAACACCTCAATCAACTATCTCATTGATGTCCTAGATACTTCCTATGATCAGTATGTGATTATTGCTCATAGTGAAAAAAACAAAACTGAGATTGATTATCTTTTTACCACACCTCATGAGATGATATGCAAGTAGTAGAGTATAGGGGAGATCTATACCCCAAGTTTCAAACAATTGGTAATGCATCACAGTTTGCTATTCCTTTTGCTAAACATCTATGTTATGGTAGAGGATATGACATTGGATGTATGAAGCCCGAATGGGCTTTTCCTGGTGCTATGCCAATTGATCTTGATTTTGATGATCCCTGGCATGCCGATAATCTTCCTTCGGAACAGGTTGATTATATTTTTTCCAGTCATTGTTTAGAACATGTTCCAAATTGGAGTAAAACTCTCCTATATTGGACAGAAAAAATTAAAAGTGGATGAACATTATTCTTATACCTACCACACTACGACCAAAAATACTGGAGACCATGGAACAACAAAAAACATAATCATTCTTTTTACCCAGAAATGATTGTAGATTTTATGTTGGATAATCAATACACCAATGTCTTTAGTAGTCAAAGAGATTTAAATCATTCGTTTATTGTTGTTGGAGAAAAACTTTAATGGGACAACTTAATCAAGCAATTCAAATTGGAAATGTTCTTGACTTTTACAACATTGAGAACTTTGTAGAGACTGGAACTGGTATTGGCGAGGTTGTCAGATCCATCTATCAAATCAATAAAGACATCAACATTCATAGCATTGAGATTGTCAAAGAGATCTATCAAAGAAATAAAGATGAACTCTCAAATCTCAAGAATGTAAATTTACATCTGGGCCGGTCATCTGATGTTCTTCCGGAGATTGTTCCATCCCTCAAAGGAAACACACTTTTTTGGTTGGATGCTCATTTTCCTGGCGCAGATTTTGGCTTAGCTAAGTATGGTGATGAGAAGGATGATGATAAACGACTTCCTCTTAAATCTGAACTGGAAATAATTGTTAGATCCAAAGATGTAACCAATGATGTATTTGTGGTTGATGATCTAAGAATTTATGAAGATGGTCCATTTGAACATGGAAATTGGTCAGAGAGATCTAAATATGGTGGAGATGGGATTTCATTCGTTGAGGAGTTATTTGAAGAAACTCACTATGTTGTTCGTTCATACAATCAACAAGGATACATTATGATGTTCCCATTATCAAAAGAGATTGAAGGTGAAGCTGACAAACTTGTTGTTGGGAATGTGGAATGATGAATAAGAAAATTTTAATCTCTACTTGGTGTACGGATGATTATGCTGATTATCTTGGAGTAGACAAACTTACAAATTCAATTAAGTATTTTCATCCTGAAGTTGATCATATAGTTGTCAACACCAAGATGACAGAAGAGATTAATCAAAAATACTCTCCTTGGATGAGAGATATTTGGATGATGGCTCCAACATGTCTTCCGTATGTGGATGATTATGATATGGTTATTCATCTGGATGCCGATGCTGTTGTGACTGGTCCTATGGATGAGTTATTCAACAGCGATGCTGATGTGATTGGTGTTAGAAACAATAACAGTTGGAACAAAGCCGGTGCTCATGGTGGAATTACTATTCCTCACTATTCTCCATTCGGAAATGGAGAATTTATTCCTATGCAAGGGTTTATTAATGCTGGACTAGTCGCAGTAAATAGAAAAGAGTTTTGGTATGACTGGCATAAGGTCAATGAACATTCCGCTCATAATAAGAGACATGGATTTGGGGATGAGAATGACACTCTCAACCAACTGTTTCATTGTGAAAAATATAACTCTGAAGTGATTGATCCGATTGGGAGTAATGTATCATACGGTCTTTCAAATGTCTGGGGATCTGGGGATAATCATTGGGAAAGTTGGTCCCAGATTTATGTGAAGTGTGATAGACTGTATCTAGATGATCCTGTAACCGGAGACCAAATGTGTGTGAAAGTCATGCATCAAGCTGGTGGATCCACAGCAGCATCTATCAATAGATCATCTGGTGGATTTAGAAACTGGATGTCGTCAGTTGTGTCCAAAGAAGTTAATGATTATTTGAATGAGGTTACCCATGGATAGTATTGAAAGTCTTCTTAAAAATGCAAACCCACCTTATCTCGCCAATAAGGATTGGTCACCAGGAAAACCTGTGTATTATTCTGGTCCTTACTGGGATAATCGGGAACTGGGTGCTGCTATCAATTCTCTTCTGAATGGTAAATGGTTGGCCTCTGGTGAAGAGGTTGTGAAGTTTGAGAAGAAGTTCTCCAAACAATTCAATAAACAGTATTCATTGATGGTGAATTCAGGTTCATCTGCTAATCTTGTAATGATTGCTGCTCTGAAGAAACGATTTGGGTGGTCTGATGGTGATGAGATCATTGTGTCGTGTGTAGGATTTCCAACCACTATCGCACCTATCGTTCAGAACGGATTGAAACCAGTATTTGTTGATATTGATTTCACAGATCTCAACTGGGATATTAGTGAAATTGAAGATAAGATTTCTACCAAAACTAGAGCACTGTTTTCATCTCCCGTTCTTGCTAATCCATATAACTTTGATGTTATTCTTGATATTTGTGATCGGTATAGAATTGAACTGATCTCAGACAATTGTGATAGCCTTGGTAGTAAGTGGAACGGGAGATTTCTAACAGACCATTCCATTGCCGCTTCTTGTTCTTTTTATCCAGCACATCACATTTGTACTGGAGAGGGTGGTATGATTTCCTCTGATGATCGGGAATTGATCAACATTGCTCGTAGTATTGCTTGGTGGGGACGTGATTGTTATTGTGTCGGAACTCAAAATTTACTATCGTGTGGAACTTGTGGAAAAAGGTTTGATAATTGGATCTCCCATTATGACGGCATCGTAGATCACAAGTATGTTTATTCTCAGATGGGATACAATCTGAAACCAATGGACTTTCAGGGAGCAATTGGTTTAGTTCAACTGACTAAACTGGAGGAAATTCACAATCTACGACGTAGAAATAAGGTTCTGATGCAAGAAATCTTTGAGAGTATTCCTGGTGTCCGTAGTGTGAATGAACTTCCTCAAGCAGAAACTAGCTGGTTTGGTGTTCCTATTATCTGTGATAGTGTGGAGACTAAGACTAAACTGACAAAGCATCTTGAAGACAATAAAGTTCAAACTCGTAACTATTTTGCTGGCAACATCTTGATGCACCCTGGATACAGTCATCTTGATTATCATAAGAACTATCCTAATGCATCTAAGGTTCTTGATTTGGTGTTCTTCGTTGGTTGTTCTCCTACAATCACCGAGGAAATGATTGAATATGTTCGTAGTGTTGTATCATCTTTTGAGAAATGAGAGTATCTGATTACGTTATTGATCAAATTTATAAGGCAGGATGTGAACATATTTTCCTTGTAACTGGTGGTGGAGCTATGCATCTTAATGATGCTATTGCTGCTCATGGAAAAATCAAACCAGTATGTAATCATCACGAACAAGCATCTGCCATGAGTGCTGTTGCATATGCAAAGTATAAAAACAACCTTGCTGCTGTTTGTGTGACCACTGGATGTGGAGGAACCAATACCATTACAGGACTTCTAGATGCATGGCAGGATAGTGTTCCTGTTATCTTTGTGTCTGGTAATGTTAATAGATCTCACATGGCACCAAAGGGTAGTAGAAACCTTGGTGTTCAGGAAGCAAATATTATTGATATTGTGAGACCAATCACAAAATACTCAGTTGTGGTTGAGGATCCCGAAATGATCGACGAGGTAATGAGGGATGCAATTCGTATCGCTACTCATGGCCGTCCTGGTCCAGTATGGATTGATATTCCTATGGACGTACAAGGTGCTGAGTGTTTTAGTATTGAGGATACAGTAAAGAGATCAAAGAGACCTCTTATTCTTGCTGGTAATGGTATTAATTGTGCTCATGCAAGAGAGGAATTCAAGTTCTTTGTCGAACAAACAAACATTCCTGTTGTTACTTCATACAACGGTGTAGATCTTATTTCCTCAGAAGATAGAAACTTTGTTGGAAGAGTTGGTATTAAAGGAACCCGTGCTGGTAACTTTGCCATGCAGAACTGTGATCTTCTTCTCGTGATTGGTTGTCGTCTTCCTGTTCCCGTGACCGGATACAATTACAATACTTTTGCTCGTGAGGCAGAAGTTATTGTGGTTGACATTGACAAGGATGAACATTCAAAAGACACAGTGAAGATTGATCGGTTTATTCATCAAGACGCTAAAGATTTTCTTGATTTATACTGGTTTAATCGTAACAAGGATGATTGGAATTATCTTTGTGAAGAGTGGAAAGAAAAATGGCCCATTTGTCCGACAGAAAATCCCTCCGAGAAAGTAGATCTTTATTACTTCATGCAGTGTCTGAACACTCTAAAAAGAGATGATGACGTTGTGGTTTCTGATGCTGGGTCCGCATTTTACGTTTGTTCACAATCAACCAGTATCAAAAATCAACAACGATACATTACATCCAGTTCACAGGCAGAAATGGGTTTCACCATTCCAGCTTGTATTGGTGCTGCCTTCGCTAAAAATGGGGATGTAATTGGAGTAACTGGTGATGGATCATTTATGATGAACCTTCAAGAGCTTCAAACAATTGTTCACTACAATCTTCCAGTAAAATTGTTTGTATGGAATAATGACGGATATCTTTCTATTCGTACCACTCAGAAAAAGTTTTTTGATGGTAGAGAGATTGGGACCGATTCTGAAAGTGGAGTCTCAATTCCAAATATTCATAAGGTAGTTGAGAGTTTTGGAATTGAATATGTTCAGGCCGATGTGTATGGATTGGAGGAAGCAATTAAATATGCTTTGGGCTATGCTGGACCCATTGTATGTGAAGTTTTTTGTGAGAAGTGGCAAGAAGTCATTCCCACTCTGATGGGTAAAAAGAATGATGACGGAACTATCACAGCAAAACCTTTAGAAGATATGTATCCTTTCTTGTCAAGAGAGGAATTTTCTGATAATATGATCATTAAACCCCTAGATTAACATGACTGCCGATAACAAAGACAAAGTAACTATTCTAAAGTTACGTAAACAAAAACAAAATAAAGTAAAAACAGTCGGAGTAACTGCTTACGATTATCCACAAGCACTTATGGCAGACAATGCTGGTGTCGATTGGATTTTGGTTGGAGATTCTCTTGGCATGACTACCTTGGGATACAAGAGCACCATTCCAGTTACTATGGACGATATGTTACGTTCTGCTAGAGCAGTAGCAAGAGGTTCAAGTCGTGCCTTTACTGTAGGTGACTTACCCTATATGTCTTATCAGATTTCTAATGAAGAAGCCGTTAAAAATTCTGGTGAGTTTATTAAAGCTGGTATGGATGCGGTCAAAGTTGAAGGTTGTATGGTGGAAAGGGTTAAATCAATTTGTGATGCTGGAATTATGGTGATGAGTCACCTTGGACTAACTCCACACACTCGTGCCAAACTGGGTGGATATCGTGTTCAAGGAAAGACAGCAGATCAGGCAAAGATTATTCTTGATCAGGCTCTACGTCTTCAGGATGTAGGTTGTACATTCTTGTTACTTGAGGGTATGCCTAGAGAATCTGCTGAAATGATTGCGACTAATCTTGAGATTCCTGTTTATGGTATTGGTGCTGGTGACAAGGTTGATGGGCAACTGGTCATTATGCATGACTTGATTGGACTCTTCTGGGAATTTAAATCTAAGTTTGTGAAACGATACTGTGAGGCGGGTCAACTAATTCAGTCAGCCCTGACGGACTATGTAAATGAAGTCCGTGACCTTAAGTTTCCTTCGGAGGAAAACTTTTATGCAATCAAGGATGAAGAATTGGAAAAATTGTTAAGTCAAGGTGCGGGTTGGAAGAATGACAAGTAAGAAGATTCTTTTCACTGGGGGAAATGGATTTATTGGTCGTCAGATTATTCCTTTTATTCAATCATCTGGATATGAGGTAATTAGACCTAGATCAACTCAAGTTCGTCTTGAGATTGATGAAGATGTATCTACTTTGTTTGATAATGGTCAACATTACGATGCGATAATTCATGCTGCCATCGTTGGTGGTCGTAGAGACATTGATGATGATTGGAAAGTTTTGCACACCAATCTCAATATGTTTGAGACTTTGTATAAGTATGTTGATCATACCGATATGTTTATTAACTTGGACAGTGGAGCTTCTTATGGTCGCCCTGCTCATGTTGAAGATCCATCAACGGAAGATTTTGGTAAAGTGATACCACAAGACCCATATGGGTTCTCAAAATATGTTATTGCAAAACGTGTACTTAATAATCCAAAGTCATTAAATCTTCGCATCTTTGGATGCTTTGGTCATCATGAAGATTCACACCGATTTTTCAGCACTAACATCAATCGTTATATTGACAAGAAACCCATTCGGTTAATTAAAGATAGAAAGATGGATTTCATTTTTGCTGATGATCTTTATAAAATTATTCAATATTATCTTGATGGTAATGATGGACCGAGAGATGTGAATTGTGTCTATGATCGTAAGTACATGCTCAGTGATATTGCTGAGATTATCAATCATCTTGGTTCACATAGAGTTGAAATTGAATTTGAAGGAGAGTATCAGGTATTTCCATACACTGGAAAGTCGAATAATCTTCCTATTAAATATGATGGATTAGAAAAAGGAATCCGTAAAGTTTATGAAGAATATCTTCGTCAACGGAACATTTGACATCTTACATCGTGGCCACCTGGAACTCCTGAACTACGCAAAAAGTTTGGGAGATTTTTTATTGGTTGGAATTGATTCGGATGCCAGAGTAAAAGAAAAGAAGGGTTCTACTAGACCTATACATAGACAAGAAGAAAGAAAGTTTTTTCTTGAAAATCTGAAATCAGTTGATAGTGTCAACATCTTTTCATCAGATGAAGATCTAGAAAACATGATTATGGAATACAGTCCGGACATAATGGTTATTGGATCTGATTGGAAACATAAACCAGTAATCGGATCTCAATACTCTACTGAACTTATATTTTTTGATCGAATAGGGGACTATGCAACAACAAAAACAATTCAAAGTATTATTGATCGGAGATAGTTGTACCGACGAATACGTTTATGGTGTATGTGAAAGATTAAATCCAGAAGCACCTGTTCCCATTCTCAAGAAAACGGGGACCAAAATTCAAAGTGGAATGGCGTTGAATGTGAGACAAAATCTCATGTCATTTGGAATTGAAGTTTATATTTTGACACAAAGAGAGAAAATTATAAAACGAAGATTTATTGATGAGAGATATAATCAACAACTTCTTAGAGTTGATATAGAAGATAAAGTTCAACCAATGGATTATGATTTACCAGAGGGACACTTTGACGCCCTTGTGATTTCTGATTATGACAAAGGTTTTATCACAACTGAGAAATTGTTTGATCTAGTAGAATGGTTTGATGGTCCAGTGTTTATTGATAGTAAAAAGACCACTCTTCCAGTTGATAAGGCATTTATTAAGATAAACGATGATGAATATAATAAGTTGGATGTAAGATCTGATAATCTAATTGTTACAAGGGGATCAAAAGGAGCTGACTATAAAGGGAAAAATTATCCAGGCATTAAAGTTGATGTGTTTGATGTATGTGGTGCTGGAGATACATTCTTATCTGCATTGGTTTATTTTTATCTATTAAGTGGTAGAATAGAAGAGTCGATACCGTACGCTAATAAAGCATCTTCAATTGCAGTATCACATTTTGGAACTTATGTATTGAGTGAGGAGGATGTGAATGAAATATGTGATAGACATTGACGGAACTATTTGTATTCCAGGTTCAACTGAGGAAACAAGATACAAAAACTCAATTCCAATTCAGAGTAGAATTGATAAAATAAATAAACTATACGACGAAGGACATACCATCGTCTATCTTACTGCCAGGGGAATGGGTCGGTATAAAAATAATGCAGATCTGGCAAAGAAAGAATTCTATGAATTTACTGAATCACAACTAAAATCGTGGGGATGTAGATACCACCAATTGTTTCTTGGAAAACCCTCGGCAGACTATTACATTGATGATAAGGGGATGCACTCTAATGACTTCTTCGGAGATTAATCATGTTTCAAAGGGATGGGGGTATGAAAAATGGATCGTAAATACTGAAGAGTATTGTGGGAAACTTCTTTTCTTTGAGAAGGGAAAGAGGTGTTCTTGGCATTATCACAAACTGAAGGATGAGACATTTTATCTACAATCTGGTAGAATAATGTTGTATTATAGTGATGATGATGAGTTGGAGAATGCCAAAACTCTTACCTTAGAACCCGGTGATAAGTTTCACGTCTATCGGGGATTGAGACATCAGATGGTTGCTATTGAATCGTCTGAACTGTTTGAATTTTCTACACAACACTTTGATGAAGATAGTTATCGGATTATGAGGGGAGATTGATGAAAGTTTTAAATCTTGGATCCAGTGGTCAGATTGGATCATACCTTACGGAATACCTTAGAAAAAAGGGACATAAAGTCGTTGAGTTTGATAATGTTCTTGGGGACCAGTATGACCTTACAGAAATTCCAAACAAACTCTTAGAAGAAGAGGTCAAGAAATGTGACTTTGTTTTCTTTCTTGCATTTGATGTTGGTGGATCACGATACTTGAAGAAGTATCAACATACCTTTGACTTCATCAATAACAATACTAGGATGATGGCAAACGTCTTTGATCTATTGCGGAAGTATAATCGGAGGTTTATCTTTGCTTCATCTCAGATGAGTAACATGAGTTATTCTCCTTATGGTGTGATGAAGAGAGTTGGTGAACTTTATACCACCACACTGAAAGGACTTACCGTTAAGTTCTGGAATGTTTATGGTATTGAAAGAGACATGGAAAAAGCCCATGTCATTACCGACTTTATCCGAAAGGGATTTGAAGTAGGTGATTTTGAGATGATGACTGATGGCACAGAAGAACGTCAGTTTTTGTATGCTGAAGATTGCTGTGAAGCCTTAGAAATTATTATGGAGAACTTTACAGATTTCAAACCAGAAGATCCTCTTCACATCACATCATTCCGAGGAACTACGATTCGGGAAGTTGCTGACATTATTCAAGGATGTTTCAATTTGATTGATTGGCCAGTTCGTATTAGAAGTGGAAGTGCAAAAGACAGTGTTCAAATGGATAAGAGGAACGAAGCGGATACATACATCACCGGATGGTGGTTACCAAAGACAAATGTTGAATCTGGTATTCATTCCGTGTTTAATGAAATGAAAAAGGAGTATGGTTACTGATGTTATCTTTTAATAAACTTGGTAAGTCTGGTCGTCTTGGCAACCAGATGTTTCAGTATGCGGCACTGAGGGGTATTGCAGCCAATCGTGGATTTGATTGGGTTGTTCCACCTCCCGGGACTTCTGGAATTGATGAATTTGGATGTGAGAACAATTACTGTATGTTTGAAACATTCAAGATGACAGGAGCCACAGAGGAACATCATGGTATTCCCGAAAATGTTCCTTGGGCTATTTGGAAGGAGTTTCACTTTAATGAACAACTCTTTAATGAATGCCCAGATGGAGTAAATCTTGACGGATACTTTCAGACCGAGAAGTATTTTCGGAATGTAGAGAAGGAAATTAGAGAGGATTTTGAGTTTCAAGATTGTATTCACGATCCATGTAAAGAAATGATGGATAGTCTTGACGGAGACCGCAAGATCTTCTTACACATTCGTCGTGGTGATCCCAAACTACCCTGGGCCTATGTAAATCTGGAGGCAGCACATCCAGTTTGTACTTTTGATTATTATGAAAGAGCTCTTGCAGAGTTTCCTGAAGATGTTCCAGTGATTGTGTTTTCAGATCACATTGAGTGGTGTAAAGAACAAGACTTCTTTAGACCAGATAGGTTCATGTTCTCAGAGACAACTGATGAACTTGATGATGGTCAAAGAGTTCCCTGGACTGATCTATGTTTGATGTCTCTCTGTACTGACGCTATTATTGCAAACTCATCATTCTCCTGGTGGGGTGCTTGGTTGATTAACAATCCAGATAAGAAAGTTGTTGCACCTAAGAAATGGTTTGGTCCTCAGTATGATCACTATCACATGGATGATCTAATTCCAGAAAGTTGGAGTGTTGTGTGATGGATCTTACTTTTTTAATTCCCACCAGAATTGAGACTGAAGACCGACTGAGAAATGTCATTGCATCAGTTTCTTATTTGTTGAAGCATGTTAATGCTCGTGTGATTGTAAAGGAAGTGTCTCATAGAAATACCTTTAGGTATAGAGCACTTCCTGAGATTAAGAAGTATGTTGATACCGAACGACTAACTCATTTGTATGAAGAGAGTAATGAACCTCTCTTCTGTAAGAGTAGGGTTTTAAATGACCTTATCGCTGCTTCCAATACAAAGGTTGTTGCAAACTATGATGTTGATTGCATCTTACCAGTTTCATCTTATCGACAGGCGTATGAGTTGATTATCAACGATCAGGCAGATGTGGTGTATCCCTATCAGTGTGGGATTTATCAGTGGTGTGCTGATTTTAACATGGAAATCTATGATGAGTTTGTTAGATCTTCACGGGGAACGGATGTACTTGATCGAAGAAAAAGACTTTCCAATTCCACAATCGGATGGTGTCAGTTTGTAAATCGTCAGAAGTACATCAATTCCTACATGATGAATGAAAACTTTGTTTCCTGGGGATGTGAGGATGATGAGTTTTACTATCGTATGAATGTTCTTGGAAATCGTATTGCTAGAATAGACAACTACGTCTATCACTTAGAACATTCCAGAACACACAACTCTTGGTTCAGTAATCCAAACTTCAATAATAATTGGCAACTTTGGAATACAATCAAGACATTTGACAAAGACCAACTGGTAGAGTATTATAAAAATCAGGACTATCTTAAAAAACGTAGATTACAATTGAAATGATAGGATTTAATGCATTGGGACGAATGGGTCGTCTTGCCAATCAAATGTTTCAGTATGCATCTCTCAAGGGAATTGCTAGAAACATTGGCGCCGACATTTGTATTCCAAACCATACACAGCCAGTTGATGATGGAATTGGAAATAAACTGAGGACAGAACTCTTTGATTTGTTTGATCTTAGGGTTAATGTTGGTCTGCTGAATAATGGGTATGCTCCTGTTGTCCATGAGAGACAGTTTCATTTTGATGAAGAACTGTTCCGTTTATGTCCGGATCATGTAAGTCTTCAGGGATACTTTCAAACTGAGAAGTATTTCAAACACATTGAGAATGAAATCCGTGAGGACTTTACCTTTAAGGGAGAGGTTCTTGAACCATGTAAGGAAATGATTTCTGATGTGGATAATCCAGTCGCACTTCATGTTCGTAGAACGGATTACATCACCAACAGTGAGAACCACCCACCATGTACTCTTGACTATTACTCATCCGCATTAAGTCGTTTTGATAATGATCGTAATGTGATCGTATTCTCAGACGATCCTGAATGGTGTAGTAATCAGGAGTTATTTTCAGACGATAGGTTTATGATCTCTGAGAATACTGATAATAGAGTTGATCTATGTTTGATGTCTTTGTGTAGTGATTTTATTATTGCAAACTCATCTTATTCTTGGTGGGGAGCTTGGTTATCCAATAATAAGAATAAGAGGGTTATTACTCCAGTTCAATGGTTTGGGGCAAATGGATACACAAAAGATCATGATACTAGAGATCTGATACCTGAAGAGTGGGAGAGAATTTGATGACCAGAGATAAGAACAAATCAACATTTAAACTTGAAGGAATTCCACACATCTATTGGTTAAATTTAGATGCCGATACTCGTCGCAGAGAGTACATGGAGGATCAATTTGACTATTGGCAAATCAAAAATCATACTCGTATTTCTGGGTATGATGGAAGAGATGATGATGTTTCCGTTCATTTAAAGGGTACAATTCCAGACAACATCACTCAAAATGAACTTGGATGTTGTATGTCTCATCTTAAGGCAATCAAACATTTTTATGAGCAAACTAATGATAATTATTGTTTGATTGTAGAGGACGATGTAAATTTTGACATAGTGAAGTATTGGAATTTTACTTGGAAAGATTTCTTTTCACTCATTCCTTATGACTGGGACTGTGTTCAACTGACTACCATCTGCACTGGTGACATTCATGTTCGATTGCATCTAAAGTTTGTCAATGACTTCTCTGCAGCAATCTATTTGATTACAAGACATCATGCATCTAAACTTGTGAGAAATCATGTTCGTGGAGATAAGTTTAGGTTGGACAATGGAATTAAACCTAGAGCAGTCTCTGAGGACACTATTCTAGAGACTGGTAAGACTTATACCATTCCACTGTTCCTGTATAACCTAGACATGGGTTCAACGATACACACAGATCATCTCAGTATCTTTCACAAAGGTCCTCATGATGCATTATTGAACTACTGGCAACAACAGGGAGCATCAATTGATATTCGTGAGTATATGAATTACGATCCATATCTTGGTAGAGTAGTAGAAAATACATCCTACAAACAACCAGATAGTTGATGTCAGAATATCATAACAGTGGAGAGTTGACAAACTCTCTTTTTTTCTATATACTATTGTTGTAAAACTTCATAAAACTATAATGACTGTAACAACTAATGAATTTGGTCAACAAAACGTTTTTGCAAAAGAACCTGTAATGTATTATGAGAACTATGGAATGATTACTCCAAATCAAGTGAAGGAGAGGACTAACGGCCGATGGAGCATGATCGGAGTTATTGCCGGAATCATTTCGTACTCCATTACTGGTAACTTATTCTTTGGTATTTTCTGATGGTTGAACTTCTCTTCACAGTAACAAGTGTTGCTTTCTTTGTTCTTTTAGCTTATTCTGTAGAAAAACTTTCGGAAACTTTTTAAGGAGAAACTATTATGAAAAATTTTGGATGGACAAAATCTTCGGAACTTATTAATGGTAGAGTTTCAATGATTGGATTTGTCGTTATGTCTATTGTGTACCTTTCTACAGGGCAACTGATTCCTGGAGTTTGGTAAATAGTGTCGGGGGGTGTAATTACCCCCCTTTTTTCATAAATACTTTTATTAGTATAGAAGTATCATGAGAATAGATCTTCACAACTTTTTCAAGTATTACGATGAAAATAATTTAAATCATGTAAAAGCTGTTGAACTATTAGAGAAAGATTTATTTGACAGTCCACTTCTTCAGGATGATTCAACTTGGGTAAAGACTTATAGAAATAAGTCAGAATCTCTTAGCACTACAATTCTTCCAGTCCCATTTTATCCTCAGACAGACAATTATAGAGATGCTAACCGCACTTGTAATAGTTCCAGCTGTGCTATGTGTCTTGCTTATTTTAAGCCTGGATCGTTAGATGGAGAAAAGGGTGATGATGAGTACATCCGAAAGGTATTTTCAATCGGAGATACGACAGATCATTCTGTTCAAACAAAGGTATTAGAGTCATACGGAATCAAATCCAGATTTTCCTACAGCCTCAAATTCAGTGACTTGGATCGGGAACTCGAAATTGGAAACCCAATTGTCATTGGAATTTTACACCGTGGCCCTTTATCAAATCCAACTGGTGGGCACATGTGTGTCGTGATTGGTAAGACCTCTGACGGAGACTACGTTGTAAATGACCCCTACGGGTCTCTAAACGACGGATACACTGGATCAGTCTATAACGGTAAGGGAGCGGTCTACAAGAGGTCAGAACTGTCCTCTAGGTGGTGTCCTGGAGGCAATAATGGCTGGGGACGAATCTTTGAAGTAAAAAAGTAGAGATGCC
>Ga0099848_1000603_pt1 | contig 16881 bp, 20 predicted proteins | sample CB_VirMetaG_3_FD_78179 | JGI IMG/M metagenome (GOLD analysis project Ga0099848, IMG submission 78179) | Freshwater to marine saline gradient viral communities from Chesapeake Bay - CB_1508_1S Viral MetaG | ecosystem: Environmental > Aquatic > Marine > Coastal | place: USA: Chesapeake Bay...
ATGTACCAGACGAAACTCTCAGCAGGGCTTGACCTTTGTTCGCAAGAAGAAACCACAATTACTCCGGGTCGTCGAGTTATAATCGATACGGGAGTTTATATTGACGATGTGCTTCCGCCAGACCTGCACTTCGGTAAAACTGAGGAGACTGACGTAGTACCCTGCGCAATGGTCTGCTCTCGTTCCGGATTGGCGGCAAGAGAAGGATTAGCGGTGCTCAACTCGCCCGGAATTATTGACGCTGACTATGCAGACACAATCAAAGTCATCCTAATCAATCACGGCCAGTATTCCGCACACATACGCAAGGGTGACCGGATTGCACAGCTTGTCTTCGCCTATGCATATCGCAGAACCAATCTTGTGAAAAATGAGGACAGGCAAGGCGGGCTGGGTAGTACGGGGGAGTGAGTATCTTTTAGCATACTCTCCTAACCTAAAACTAACGCAATCAGTATTATAGACTATGCTAATAGGACAGGAGCGAAGCATGAAAGTCTACATAATCACATTCAACGATGTTGAGATAGCAGTCGACAGAGCATACGTCAGCCAAGAGCTGGCAGAGAAGGCTATGCGAAGATTAGTAGAATCCACCGATGCTCAGACTGCAGAGGCCCATCTCAAAAGTTATTCCCACTTCTATGGCGTAGATGAACTAGAACTAATAATGCAGGAGGGCGAACTATGAATCTACCATTTGGTTTAACAGTAATGTCCCACATCAATCTTCCGAACCACACAGTCGAGATTGAAATTTCCCCATTATACTGGTCACTGTACTGCAAGAGAGTACCGGAGAAAGGGCTTGTCGTACTGCTGCGAGTCGGCCCGTTTGGCTTATTTATCTACAATCTGAAGAAACAGGACGAGTGGTTCGAGGAATTACTTAAGCAAAAGGATGCATAAGATGAATAGTAAATTAATATTGATATCTTTATTATTGGTTGGCTGCGGGATGGACGATGATTCAGAATTTTATGCGGATATCAAAGAGCCGACGTGTTGGACTAACAAGGGCGACCCCAATATTTATGAATTTATTCCGGAAGGGTTCGAGTCTACGCCCGAATTTAGGGAGATGTGTCTAAATCTAGGTCGCTGATATGTACTATCTTGCGACTCGGATAATCTTCTTGCAACACTTTTAAACATTTGTTTACATTGTAAATGTCATGTTCGTTCTTAACTGCAACCACAGCCAACACCAGGTTGTGGTTTATTTTTGTAGCCAGATAACGTCCTGGCAAATCCTTCCCCATGAGCTGTTTGAATTCCTGCCAATGCTCACGAAATTCTTCGTACTGCCCTTGCCATTCCTTTGGCCAAGAGCTTTTCTTCGTTAATGTTACATAGACAAGTTTCTTCATACTATCCCCAGAATCCATTTTCGTTATATCAGATTGAATTGTAAAGGGATATAGTTTTATGGCAAGTTACCGCAAACTGCCCGTTCGAGGTGGGAAGCGAACTCGTCGTCGCTCTGTAAATATTTAAAAGCTTTACCTATTATCTGTTTACAAACAAAATCCAGCCTAGCCTCGACCTGGTCCGAGGTTAACCCTTCCTGCCTGTACACCTTCCTAACACGGTCATATGCTAGTTGTGCCCGAAGCCAAGGCGACATCATGCCAGTCTCTCCGTAACGTGAGTAAAGTTACAATCATTGCACATGTACAAATACACCCAGTTGCACCCCAGGTACGCAACGTAGCAATCGAAGTATTCACTTTGGCAACTTGGACACAGTGACTGGTTCTGTATGTACATGGTTTGTACTCCCGCTTGGTACGTAATCGTCGTTGAAATACACTTCTCTAATGCCAAGGGCTCGTATCATACTCATGCACTGTTCGCATGGATAAAGCGTAACAAAAAGAACACTCTCTGTAAAATCCGTCACACCATCTGCCAGCGCAGCCCGTACTGCGTTCACCTCGGCGTGAGTTGCCAACACTCTTATGGCTTCTCTATTTCCCCACACCGCGTTTTCTTCAGTAATGTTAGGAATTTCGTTCACCCCGTTATAAACGTTATTGTTTACAACGAGGGAAGCATAAACCTGACGCACCGGATCGTTAGACTTAATCACGCTCTGATCTTCACTTCGCATAGCCCACCTTCACAAGCTGCCGAGGATTCACGTCCGTCATCCTTTTGTTCATATTGTACCACACTCAGGTCGATTTGTGGTAACATTTTTTCAAGACGCTCGTACTCTTCCTGTGTGCTATCCTCGAATGGTGCATGTGCGTATGTCGCATCGCTAAACGGCAGCAAGCTAATCCCACCATACAGCGCACGATTTTCCCACATCCAATTCTTCAGCTCTTCCTGCTCATGGGGCTTGTAGTTAATGGTGAGCGAAACGTTGTGGTAGTTCTCTCCCTCACGGTGCGAACCTTCAATCCAGTTCTTGCGTACCATCAATGCTCGGTTGCCCAGCTCCAGTGCTGTTTCGTCATGGCGGGTGATGCCATCCATCTTCATCGGCAGCTTAATGATTCGGTTGTGCGGCTCGTACGGGGAGTGTTCGACAAACTCTTCCGGCAATACCTTAACCAGTTCCCTAGCAACGGGGTCCATCTTGCTAATACGGATTCTACGCACGTAATAAGGCGCGTGGGCTGCATGAATACCACTGGCAGTACCCAACACTGTCGAGGTCGTTCCAGAGGGCTTGACGGTCCCGATTCGCTTTGCTTGGTTGATACCAATCATATCCGCAATACCTGCATTGACGTGCTTTGCAACATCTGCCATGTCGTGCAGGAATTCTGCAGTCATGAGGTCAGGCCGCTCTGCCTGTCCTGTCATGCCAACACCGAGCAGTGCATCTTCTTCTGCGTTCTTTTGCCAGTCAGGGTGAATATAGTTGAAGTCCGTGAATCCGGCCTGCAGCGTGCCGAGCACTGTGGCGGCCCATACCATAGAACGGAACACATACTGGTCATCGGCTGCGGCAACATTGATTTCTGTCAGGTTACAGAATTGTCGAGAGCGCAGTGCAATCTCTGCACATGGGTTTGTTCCCCAGTCCAGGTCGCTTGTCCAGAATACGCCAGGTTCTCCGGCTTGTGATGCATAGCAGGCATCCATAATACCGTCAAACTCTTCACGAGTCGTGGCGTCACGTGGCAATACGGCAGAGTTATTAGCACGTGCGAGGGATGGGTGTTTGCTCCACCATGCACCAGACTTACAGGAAAGCATCTCTTGATTATCTCGGTCGAACAGACAAATCATAGCTGAACGTCGTACACCACCAGCAACAATCGCATCGGCAATGTAGGTCATAATAAGGTGAACTTCGAAAGGTGTTAATTTTCGTCCACTTGCACCCAAAAGGACGTTTCTCGTTAAATCGTGACATTGCATAAGATACTCGGGACCACTGGCTGTACCGCCGGTCGAAAGCTTTGTGCCAGCCACTCGAATCTCGGAATAATCGAATTTAGTTCTTGGGTTGTGCAGCAAAGTAATCAATGAGTCTGCCCATCCTTCACGAGAGTCTTCAACGACGTGGTCCTGTGGTCCGATGACTTCAATTTCGGGCAAGTTACTAATATGACGCTGTTGCACAGAATAGCCAACGCCGGTTCCACATGCACTAAGATACATTGCATCGGCAAAATCTTTAAACGACGTGACATTTACAAAAGAACAATTATAAAGGCGAGCATTCTCTTTCTGAATCGCAGTGCCTGCAAACTGCAATGCTCTCATCGATGGTAGTACACGTTTCTCACGAACGTGCGCCATTGCTCCAAGAATAATACCTTGCATGTGTGGATATTTTTCAAGCATCATGTTCTCATATCGGTCACAAACTTCATCCCAAGTTTCCTTGGTTCCGTCTGTTTTGATTGCGCTGTAGGACCTGTAGAATGCGATATCGGAAAGCAGTTTCTTACCTTTCATCTTAACTCCGTTAAAAGGTGGTTGATGGGGGGTAAAGGAAAACGTACTAAGAATTGACCACTCAGTCAAGTGGTATCAGGTGCGGAGTTCCATCGATAATTAATCCATATCCTTTCCAACATCTATACGGGGACTTACGAGCATAATTAAATGCAGATTGTCTCTCGTCACCAAGCCATCCAACGTTCATGCTGAAGATTCTTTTCTTGTATGTGTTAACGAACGCCAATCCACCTTGATGTGTGTGACCATAACAAACAGACTGTCCCAAACGCAGCGCTGCAGACTGTGGCATTGGAATCGGGAACGTGTCACCGTGGATAAAATAAATACCGTCGATTTCAAGTGGAGTGTCTGCGGTGTGCCACACCCATCCGTCAAAATCAAAATGCCTATCCAGCGTTTTAATTAACTGGCGAGGTAACTGCGCATCTGCTGCACGTTTCGCAACACGTTCATCGTGGTTGCCAAAGATAATGTGCATCTCCGGAATCAGATTGTGCAACTGAACCATACATTGTTCTGCTTTGTCCCATTCGAGTTGAGCGTGTTCTGACTCACCGTCTTTCGGGTACTTTGACCAAGCACGCTGGTCGAGTATGTCACCAATTTGTACTACTGTCACATCGTCTCCACGGTCTTTTGCAATATCAATTTCTTCAGCAACATCACTAATCGCGTTCATGTCCATGTAAGGGAGGTGCATGTCGCCCAACACAAAAATCATCCTACTCATGAATTCCATCCTTCTATTGATTCAAAGAAATGATTCGGACACATGCCCATCTTCCTAGCTTTTTGTATAACAGATGATAATCTATTGTCTAGCACATAATTTACACAGTGGTCGTTTTCTCCACGTGTACCACGGCCAACTTGCTGCCTTAATACCTTCATCACTTCACCTATCATCCACTCTTCTCCATCCAATAGGGCTTTGCGTTTTGCTACCCAAGGGTCCATAATATTTGGAAATTGTAGCGTTGTTATTATCTGTACTCTACATAAATCTCCCTTCAAATCGAGTCCCTCAGACATACCTGCGCCAATCATCAAACCGCCGTTCTCAATAAACCTGTCGATTGCGTCTTGTTTGTTAGTTTCGTCATGCCAGATGATAGGCTCACGAAAATACGGTAATAGTTTATACATAAGTGAGTACGTTGCGTGAACAAGAGTGTTCTTCCTGCCATTGCTGATATAAATATCTTCGATTCTCTTGGCAAGTGCGGGTATGTCAATCTCACTCGCTCTGTGTGAAAAGGGCGAGGGTGTCCAGACGATACGCCGGTTCTCTTTTGGTATAGAGGTACCAAGGTCCATATATGGGTACTGAGTGCGGCCTAGTATCTCTTTAACGTCGTGCGGAAGGAGCGTTGCTGACGTTAGGATACCACGGTCTGCTATGATACGTTTAAGAAAGTGTCTGGGAGTTACAATGGGCGTAACTAGCAGTGAATTTTCTGTGCTGTTAACCACGTACTTCTCTGGCTCGTTCTCAAAACACTCAAGTGTAAACTCGGTGTTCTGTATCGAGTCAAGTATGCCGTTAATCTTATCGGGCTGTCGCTCTTTCTTCAATTTGCCTTCCAGTGCCTCAATCTTGGCTGTTAGAAATTTACATACATTTATCTCACTGTTCCGAAGCAGTGTCGGGCTGAGATTTAACTTACGTAATAGGGTCTTATCTGCAGCATAGAGTTTGTTCGAGTATGTAGAGGCTTGCCTAGCTACCGAGATAAGCTGGTGCGCTTCATCCACGTAGGTTGTGTCAGTTGGCAGGCCGTTTCGTTTTCGAGTCACATAGAGGCTCATGGTGTTGAATAACGTGGGTACTCCTTGTGAGAACCTATCCCGGACATTGCGCATCTCACAGCGTCCGTCTACGCCACCTCTACACCGATATCGTTGACTAGCATATCCACAGCGGGTCAAATACTCGTGGCATCGGTAGTGCTGCATCCCTATGATAACGTTAAGATTGGGGTAGTCTGACTTATATTGCGAAACGAGAGTATTTTGGGACGTGGCAATGGAACCGCCGTAGTGGAGCTGGGCGGCTCGAAGGAGTGCGGTCTTTCCACAACCCACACCGGCTTCGATTACAAGCGGTGCATTGTGTTTATCGATATTGGTGTGTATCCAATCGAGTGCTTTAACCTGCGTTGGCCTTGGATTTCTTCCGCTTCCATCGAACGTCTGCAGAAGGGGATTTCCACTTTCTGTAGTACCAGAGGACAAGTCCAGGGTTAAACGATTGTTCATGCTTTGCCTCAAGGAGAGCTGCGGCCCGTCTTGGTCCATGCTCTTCACACAATTCTGCCATTTCCTTTTGCAGAGCCTCACTAAACTTGCTCGTTCTCATCGGTTATCATCCTCCTTGACTTGCGGTCGTCACAACGACGAATCGCATAGGCCATCCTTAGCCTTCCTTTCTTAACTATATCAGGAATATGTTCCAGTGCAAGAGAAAATTCCTGCCACGACTTGCATCGTTTCGACAATGAACACAAGAAGTTATAGTATTCGCCGTCGTTCGGTAAATGACGTGGGAGCACGGTCGGATGGTCATGGGCCAGATCATGGGCCAATATCATATCCAAAAGTGACCCATGAGCAGTATAGTTCTTAGCTCGAATGCCCACAATATAGCTATGGCTGGTTGTCTTCAACCATCCCAATTCAATAAGACGTTTAATCCAAGAAGAAACGGTAGCTTGGCTAACGCCCAGAAACGCAGCAAGGGATTTCTGTGGTAGGGCGAATCCAGTCTTGAGATTGTGCATTGCTGTCAGGACACGGAGAAACTTCTCACGGTCTTTCCAGCCTGCGGTGTTAGATACGAATTCATTGTCAGGTAGCGGGTTTGAATTGATATAATATTGAACGATTTCAGTGTTGTTAACAGACTCTGATACAATATTACTATATGCTGCTTCCCTGACCGTAAAGAACGCCGGTTTCACCAAAAATTCATGCAGACGATTGCTAATATCCTCTGTTAAATACGTAGTTGTCATACCCTTCTTGTCGAACTGGTCACGCAATGGCTCTGGTAGCAGGTCGTTAACAATATGGGGGAGCAATTCTGTGTTAGGAATAAGTTCATCTCCAACCCATTTTATAATCATACTCAATTTGACTTTTTTCGAATATGAGCGGAGGACGCACGCCCCGACCACTTCACTCTCGCAGTATTCTGCTAGACTGTCCCACGAATCGAACCCTTTCGGCAGGAAGTCAAAGTCTGCGAAGACCATGTGCATGTCGCTCTTGCTACTCAGTCCGCCGAGTATAGGTAAGAATGTTTTATTTGTTCTTTTGTTAGCTTGATTTGTCCACGTTCTCCACCAAGCCGACTGTGAGCCTCGGTCCTTCGGAAGCTTGATGTAGAGTGGGGAACCATTGGGAAGTACAAAACTTTTATGACTTTCGCTTTGAAGATTTTGAACCTTCAAGTTTGCGAATTTCATCGTTAAGTTCCTCCGGGTGTTGCTGCAGATAGCTTATATCTTTGTGACAGTCTTTACAAACGACTTTTAAATAATCTGCATTGACGAATGTTCTTCTGAGATAAGTGTGGATATCATTGAAACCCACTCCCGGCTCAATCCGAGGGACTGGATGCTCAACTTCAACTTCTTTAGGTCCGAAATGTCCTCCACAACAGTCACATAAGTAAACCCCACGGGAGACTCGGTTCTTAGTAAGAGCGTTTTTCCGCTGGTCAGAACGCACCCAGACATATCGGTCAACCATCGCTCGGATATACAGTTGGACTTCACGCGGAATCTCCTGTGGGATCTTTATGTTCATCGTTTCTTGGACATACTCAACGGACTCGGGCCTAACTGCCCTGCGTGTCCTAAGTTTCGAAAACTTAGACATAATACATTCCATCCTTAGAATGTTTGAAGTATTACTCTTCTTCTTCGGCTACATCAACTTTCGCACAAAATCCCATGACTGCAAGTAGTTTATTGAAATGTTCAATAACATCAGGAAGTGTAATACATTCCGTAGTTTCAATCGTAACATTTTCTATTTGCTCATAGGACTCGGCGAAAGACAGACGGCTTACAAACTTAAGTGTGTAAACCCTTTCTGTGTCTGTCCTCATGATTCACCTCAGAAACTGTCGCTTGGCTCTTCCGACACTTCATCGCTCTCTGCCAATACAAAGCCAGTAATTACAGGAAACTTTTGCAATTTAATCTGGCTAGTTTCGCAATAGAGTTCTGCAGCTGAACGGTCGCCGAACGAAAGTGCTTCGCCAGTTGCCTTGTCCTTGAGTGGACGGCCCCAACGAGACACAAGGTTGAACTTCCCTGCAGATGGCATGAGGTGTACACCATCGTATCCCACTGTGATATTCAAACGACGACCAACCATGCGCTCTGGTTTGCCGAAAGTCTGCTCAAGAATCGATGCGAGATTGCGGGTGTTGACTTCATATCCAAGAGCACTGAGAAGCTGAAGCAGCTTGGTTTTAGGATAGTTGTCATCCTTGCCGTTGAACGATAGTGACTCGGTAGGAACAGAGATGTTTACGCCTGTTCGTTTCTCACCTGTACCAGTGACTTCCATCCAATAGTTAATCCAAGTTGGGTCAGACTTGACTGGGTCTTTCTCTTGGAGCAAAGAGATTTCAACTTCATGTTGACCGGGAAGGAAAAACTTTACTTCCTTCTTTTCTCTCTTTTGAGATGAACGTTCTTGCTTTTCTGCAACTGCAAGTTGTTCTGCCGAAACTTTAAAACCACCAAACTTACGCGTCATACGCGACTCCTTTTAGACGACTAGCCGAAATTAGCTAGTGACCTAAACTTAACACTGGAATCAACGACACGCAACAAAATTTTTAACAGTGTGGTAAAATTGGTCCCAACTATCGTATTCGTTTGCACAAATATTTTTTAGTTCGCAAAAGCTGCATGGGCCGAAGTAACTTTTGGGGTCGAGTTGTGCAGGTTTGGCGGGTACTTCTTCATCGCAAATAATTTCTGCAGCGGCTTCCCAAAACTCAACTATGTCAGCAACCTGTAAATCAAGTTCTTGTCCGTTGCATGAAAATATACCGCTATCCGATATAGTGATATTGAATTCCATCGTAGCATCTGGCTTGAGCGTATCGCAGATTTCTTCGAACTTATCATCGTCGAGTTCTTCAAGCATGTCATACTGAAGTGTGTTAGTAAATGAACCGTAAATTAGCTTTCCTTTATCGCGTTCAAGTGCAACCATATATGTAGCTAACTGCAGGACGTTCTGCATCTTCGGTTTCTGTTTCTTGAACACTTCACGGAATGTGTTTTTACTTGTGACGCTTTTCAATTCGTAGAGAAAGTCTTCATCTGAGTAGTCAATGTGACCAATAAATTCAACGTCTTCATTAATGTCGAAGCGTACTTCCCTTTCTTTTTCCAATTGTGGATTTGTATCTCCATACCAATCTTCGAACATCTGTCCGATTTTAAAAACCTTGAGAGTGCGGGGTTCAGTTATGGCAGGCTGGAATTGATAAGAGCGTAGCTTAAACATACGGGGGCAGCCGCTAGATGCGTCAGTCCGGACTTCGCCGTTCCGATATATCGCGGCATTACCACCACGTATTTGTAACTTCACTGAGCTTCTCCACTCATTGTTTGATTTGCTTGCGCTTGTACTTTCTCAGCACGTTGTTCCGCACTTGCCGCAACGGGTTCAGCGCCTTCCTCAGCGACCACTTCGGCACTTTGGCTGGGTGGAACCTCACCCGGTTCACCGGTTGGTGCGTTAGTAGGCATTTGCTGCCCTGCTGGCGTTCCCACTGCCCCACCCATCATCTGACGGGTTGTTCCGATAGGATTCGAGAGAGCAATGTCAAGAAGGTCAGGGTTATCCACCTTGAGGACTTCCATTGTCTGCACATGCTCTTCGATATGCTGCATGACCAGCGCAACGACTTGCTCGTTTTTACGAACAATGGGGTTATCAATGAGTTCGCGGTGTTTCTCGACGTGCAGTACGTGGTTATCCAGGATACTGAGTATAGGATTCTCGTTCTGTACCAGCATTTCGTTTTCAAGCTTCATGAGCGCAGTTTGTGAACTACCTTTCTCCATCGCTTCGGTCAACTGACCTGTCAGAAGAATATTGAGGTAGTCACGTGCATTGATTGCACCTTGAGCAAGAAGCTTCTCGCCGATTTCAGCACGACCGGCAACGCTCTTAGCAAGTGGGTTACCGAGGTTAACCTTAACGCGACTGATGTCCTTGAGATTCGAATCGCTAAAGTTAAATGCGGCGTAGTCTTGTGACAGACCTGCAACTTCGATGATTTCCTCACCGGACATGAACAACCGACAGATTTTAAGCACGAGCATTGCAGCATCTTCCGATGCCATGATATAGGACGCTTCAATACTAGAGTTGAACATCTGCGCTGCGGACGTGGCTAGGGCGATTGCCGTACCGGATTGTCCCGTTTGATACTGTCCACGGACTGATGCATTCTGACCGGAGATACCCTGCATATACTCGCTGTACTTGTCTCTCATGTTAAGATACACGCCGTCTGGTTTTGGCATGTTCATCGGAGTGGGGAATCCCTGGTTGGGTGCTTCGGGGTCAGGCTTACCTTGCACCAGTTTCATACCACCAGCCATGTCAGTCTCGATTGCTTTGAACCGGTCGGATGCAAGAACGTTAGGAATCGCAAAGTTTTCGGCCATAGTCAAAAAGCTGGAGTCCAATGTATTCGCAGCTTCTTGCAGAGGCATAAGGTCGAACAGCGGGGCATGACCAAACGCAGAGCCATATCGGGTGTGCGGTCTATAGCAGATAACTGGGATGCATTCATACGGGTTTACGTCGTCGTAGAGAACCACAGCATCTTCGCAGCTAATCATCATTCGTCCTTGCGGTAGTGCTTGGCAGGGTTTGTGGAAAGTATAGTAAACCCACACACTTCCGTACTCTTCCTGTTCAAGTTCCATGACCTGCTCATGATTCGGGGAAGGTAGGTTCATAATCTTTTCACGCAGCTCTTCGTCATTGCGAGCATACTTCTGAGCCAGCTCAAACTTGTTCATAACACGACGGAAGCGGAATGAATCCTGTTCTTCGAACCGGTCTTTGAATGGGTTAAGTCCAACGTCGAGCAACGTGAGCGGGAACGCTTCAATGTCACCGGAGTAGTATGGGTCGCCGTTTTCGTTTACGTCCGTAATCTTGTCGCTGTGCTTCCAACCAACATAGAGAAACGATGTGCCGCTAAACAATCCAATTTCCAGCATAGACCGCAGTGGCTTCTCAAGGCGTTTCTGGTAGAAGATATGGTCCAGCAGCGAGTTACCAATAAGAACGTTGTTTCTCGCCCGAACGTCGGTGGATTGCGTAAGACAGTCAAACACCAAACGGTTCTGGGTGGTCATCGACATGATACCGATGATATGGGAGCGCGATTCATTGATGTTAATCGCAGTAAACTCGTCTTGTTCGCCGGTTGTCGTCGTACTGTAACTGTCGTTCCACGTTAGACCGTAGTAATAGCGATATGCGTCACGGAAAATACTGCGCATCCGGTTATGGAAAGAACTAAACTTAAGTCCGTCCCAATAGCTCTCAACAATCTGCGCAAGTTCCTCACTATCGCGGAGATAAACGTAATCTTTAGAGCGAGAGTTTTTCATATCGTTACGACTCCGAAGTAATTAGGGTAATCTTTCGTTAACACTCAAAAAAACAACATCATGTGTACCATTATCGTCGAAAAGTACAGTGATTTCAAGCGAATTATCACCGACGGTTCGATATGCAAATTTGTCTATGATTGCATTGTCACCAACAAACGCGATTGCTGCGCCATAACCTGGGATTGTGCTGGGAATACCACTACTTATGCGCGATCTAATCAAAGTGATTGGTAGATTTTTGTCTTGTCTACTAAGCGATAGTCCGCCATTGACCACTTGGTTGAGCGCATCGGTGAGAGACTGGATGTGGCCGTACAGAAACGTGATGGTTTTGTCGGCATCCTCAATGGTCTTTATCTGTGGTTTTACGAGCTGTTTCGAGAAGTTAGTTTTCATCGACGGTTACTTCCCAAGCTTACGGCAGCTCTTACATTATTGATTGAACTTTGCAATTCTTCGACTTGTGCCGATACCAACTGAACTTTCAATAGCTCTGAACGAAACTGTTCTTCTAGTGACTTGTTTGCTTTATGCTCGCCAATCGCAATTGCTAGAGATTTAACAACTAGGGCAATAAAGACAACGCAATAGTACGGACTATAGGCAATTGCAAGGAATGATGCGACTAGCAGGATATTATCGAGACTTACTTTTTTCATCTTGCCCTTCTCCTGATTTTTCCAAACTCAATCCCAACCGAAACATCCTCGGGGCGTGTTCCCCACGCAACTTCTCTGAGTGCATACGCCAAAGCCATAATGCCATCCCCGTGAGATTGTTTGGAGTTCCTTGAGATTTCCGTCCGTCTTTCGTTCCAGATTGCATTACCTAATTCCCATATAAGGCGTTCGCAACTACTATGTATTAACACCTTCTCGTTAATAAAGCAATCACGAACAAATGATATCGTCTCTTCTACCTTAGCTTTGCGCGGTCTGCCAAAACTCATTTCATGTTCATGTCTTAGGTCGAACGCGGCAATATCAAATATGTCCAGAACGGTCTGCGGGTCAAGCCAGCCGTCAAAATGCTCATCAACACCCTCGTCATATGCCTCTTTTATTTCGGCCAGAGTTTTGTAATTGCCGTACCACTCGCCGACAACAATATACTTATCTCGGATATGATCATGATAACCGAATACAAAATAAGTGTTATCCACAAGACCAGCGTCACCACCAATGATAGGCTTACATAAAACAGGTCTTCCAAAATTATCCACACGATCGGGTAGTTCTTCCGAAACGTGCGTATCTTCATCGAACTCAGGAACCACAAGAGCTGAACGGTCAATAACCAGCTCGCATAGGTACTCTCGAAGCCATGCATCTGATTCTTCACCACCCACCTCATCTTTAATCTTTTCTATTGTTGCGGCGTTTAAAAATGGGTTATTATAAATAGTTGAAATGTGTGCAGTTTTCCTTTTTACGCACTCAGTATATACGTCGTTATACGCCGGATGGTCGATATCTTTAGGCGGTGTCGTAATATAAATATACTTTACGATGCTCTGGTAGTGGGTCGCCTGCGGCTTCAGAACAGAATTAATAAATGTGTGAAACGACTCTTTGTGCCAGAAGGCACATTCGTCGAAGATAAAGAGGGCACAGAACGGACCACGACTCGAATCCTGGTTTTCAGGCAGTGAACCGCCAAGGATATATTCGGCACCCCAGGGAAACGTAAATTTGCCCTCTGTGCGATTGTAGCGGGGTCTAAGCTCCGAGGGTATCAGGTGCTTAATTTCAATCCACAGCGCGCTCATAACCTCCTTTGCAAGCTTAATGGTCGGGAAGATATGGCGAACGATAATCGGCTTGCCGTAGTTGCGGTGTTCCAGAATGAATTTTAGGCCGTAAAGGAATGCGCTGTAAGACTTGCCAGACTTACGAGCTGCGAGCCAGAACAAAGACGTATCCGAAGACTTATCGACCATTTCGAAGAAATCTTTTTGAGTTGGTGTGAAGAGATGGTTGAAGTGACCACGGCGGACTAGCTCGTGAGTTATTTTATCTTTATTACTCGTCTTCATTCTCTAATAACTCCAAGAGTTCTTCAGTGCTCTTCTCACGAAATGCAGTGAGTTCTCCTGTAGTTTGCTCTCTTTCCATGAGAACTTCAACTATTTTGTTAATTTTCTCAAGGGATGTTACTTGCTGCACAGTGAGTGGGTCAACTTGATTAGTCATCTCATCAAGCGAACGCTCAACGAGTTTGTAAATCATCTTGTTAAATTCATCCAGTTTATTCACCTGGCTTACTCCGTTTGCGCCGATAGTGTTTATATTTTAATGCACTAATTGCCTGTTCAACATCGACTTCGTGCTTGTCTGCAATCATCCGAACATCGTTGGCTTCGACCTCAAAGATGATTCTTTTATTTCTATAAAAACGGTAAAGAACGGGAACGTAGTCATCGCCTGCAAATAGATTATCGAACAGCTCTGCAACGATTTGCAATGTTTTACCATTTTTGAGCAGTATAATATAAGTGCTTATATTTTTATCAGCTTTTGGTAAAGTCCGAACTTCCATAACACCACCCTTTGTTAACAATATAGCAGAAAGAATATTGTTAGGAAAGTGGTTTATTTTCGTAGTATTGTTAGTGAGTTCAGAGACTCTTATACAATAATACTATATACCCGATTTACTGGACCGGGATGCCTTCCTCTTGGAGCGCCTCACGGAGAGCACCAGGGTCAACACTATGAGTCTTAGACAGAGACAATATATCCGATTCGGTTATCGCCTGTCCCACCCGAGGTGATATCGCGGCAGCCAATGACGGGTTGTTGAACATTCTGTTTATCGCATTGTACACCCGAATACGATTCATTGGTGTCGGCCTGAGCAATCTGGTTGCGGCAAGCGGGATTGGATACCGTCCGGTAGCTCCGGATGCAATCATTGTGTTGAGCTGGTCCTGTGTAATCGGAGATTCTGCCAGTGTGCTATACGCAGCACCTTTTTTGCGAGCTTCGATTTGAGCAGCAACCGCAGTTTCTCGGGCTTGGTTAATTTTGTCGGCATATTTCTCTGCTAAATCTTCACGCATTTTTGTTAATTTACTTGTCATCTTATTGCGATATAGATTCAGGTCATCTGTCTTCTTGCTTAATACTTCGTTTAGTTTTCTACGCTCTTCTGCAGAACTAATTTGAAGTTTGTCTTTAATCTCGCGTATTTGACGTTTGAGTGAATTGCTTTTAATTTTCATTTCGTTTTGTGCAAGTTCGAGTGGCATCAGTTCGTCTTTTGTCAAAGCGCGTCTCAGGTCTTCCTCTTGCTTTTGCAATAGGTTGATATCATAACCCTTAGACTGTAGCTCTTGCAAATAGTCTGGCGGAAGCTTCTCGATATCGGGACGTTTAGTTGTTGCGAGGTATCGCGTTTCAGCTGTTTCACCGCCAACCTTTCCAGTTCTCGTAACGGTATAGCCCTTCATCAACGGACTATCTTCAAGAACGTCTCTGGTGGTCATGAGTTTGTTCAGCTGGCGATTAAATTCCGTATATTCGTCCGGTGCAATCTGTCCAAGCTTTTGATTAAGAATTTGGTACGCCTCTCTGCGAGCAATCCCTGTCGGACTTCTATCTGAAATTGGGGTGTACAATTCGCGTTTAGCATTCTCTAGCATCTTAACCATATCGGCCTTTGTGTATGAACCTTCGAGAGTCGCTTTTGCATTTGGGTCATCAACGATTTGCATCATCTTTGCATATCGCGGTTCGCTTCGGACGATCTTTACAAACACGGGTTTAATTGCGGTATTGTATTCGTCCTTGTACATACTGTACATATCCTTGACCGCATCTTGTAAAGCTTGAGCGTCTTTCTGGTCTGCTGCGATTTGAGATAGGCTTTTATCTCTGAAAATATCGCGCTGTTTAGCAAGAGAATTAATCTTATCCAGCTGATTTTCATACAACCCTTGAATAGCCTTTGCGCTCTGATTGTCGAGACTTTTGCCCATTGTCTCAACCTGCTGTTTAATCTTAGCTTCTGCGGCATCAATCTTGGGAGAAAGGTCCGATAGCGCCTGCTTTACATCATCGTATTCTTTTTGCAATCCGCTTGTTTGCTTACGAACTTCAAGTGCTTGCTCATCTTTTAAAACTTCCGCACCGCGTTTAATATCCGAGATTTCTTGGCTTAGTTGTTTTTCGGTTTGACGATATTCGTTCGATAACTTGTTAATTTCTCTGGACTCTTGACCCCGTTGTTTAATAATATCGCGAACATTAGCGCGTGTTTTATCGACTGATTCAAACCCTCCGGATTTAAACGCATCTTCGACTTCTTTTACGGTTTCCGGTTTGCCTATAAAAATACGACCTTGTTCGACTTGGTCCCTACCACCAGACAGCGCGGCATCTCTGATTTCTTTTGCTTTTTTTGTAACGGCAGAATCTTTTAGCCGCTGCATAACTTTCTGAGTAGTCGGAGATTCAGCGATGACCTGACCTGCCTTGCCTAGTGTTGCACCGCCCAATGCACCTGTTGCTATGTCTGTTCCTAGCTCCAAGGCAGCCTCTGGGGTTTGCTTTGACAGTAGGTCTGCTTCGGATGCACCGATTGACCCAAGGCCACCACCAACTGCACCAGCTGTTGCTAGTTCAACACCACGAGCAGCTTTACTTGCAACATCTACACCTTTTTTAGCGGCATAGATATCTTTAGCCGCTTTACCAGCACGAGCTGCAACACCCGCTGCACCAAGTTGACCCGCAACTGGAATAAAGGTTGATAAGACGCCTGTACCAATTTCAGCACCATAGTAAGCACCGGGTCTATCTTCTGCCGCTTTTTCGTATTTTTTACGAGCCTGCTCTACCGATTCTTGGTAAGTTTTCTTCCCGAATGTGGAACGAGCAAGTGCTTCTAATTCATCAGCAAATCCAAAAGTAAGACCTTGCGCTGCACCTAGTCCGACTGCTTTTAATTTTCCGGTTTCAGGTTCAGTGCTTTTCGGTGGCTGAACTGATGGTGTAGTGGCTGACTGTTTATTTTGCGTATCAGGTTGTTCACCAAGGTCTAAATTAATTATTTCTGGTTCAGAATTATCAAGGTTTAAATTAATTATTTCCGGTTGCGATTCTGGCATCGGACTAGCTTGTGCGGTAGAAGACATTGCGTCGCTTAGTTTAGAACCGATATTAACAGCTGCGGTTTTCATATTAGATGCAGCATTGCTCAGAGTGTCTGCAAATTGGGATAAATACCCTGGTTCTTCATCATCCTGTTCAGGTAATGACATCGTCGTAGAACCGCCGGAAGC
>Ga0099848_1000604_pt1 | contig 16879 bp, 21 predicted proteins | sample CB_VirMetaG_3_FD_78179 | JGI IMG/M metagenome (GOLD analysis project Ga0099848, IMG submission 78179) | Freshwater to marine saline gradient viral communities from Chesapeake Bay - CB_1508_1S Viral MetaG | ecosystem: Environmental > Aquatic > Marine > Coastal | place: USA: Chesapeake Bay...
AAACCTACCTTTAATTCAAGCAAAGGGATTTCTTCTTTAGCAGGGTTCTTGTTAATAGCCATGCCAGACATTTTTCGAGCAGTTTCTGCTGGGCTTTCTTCTAAAGAAATAATGCCAATTTTGTCTTTAGTTGTAGTCAAAAGGTGTAAGGCAATCTCTCTAAGTAGTGTACTCTTACCGCTGCCGGTACCTGATGTCCATAAAGTTATCTCTCCGAATCTCATGCCTTTAAGCTTGTCATTAAGCCCCGACATAAACTCAGGATAAGGCACAGACTCAATCTCATTATATTCTTCTAGCTTACGCCAGAGTTGATCCTTCTCAAGAATACCAACAGGAGTATATAACTTGGCGTCATAGATAGCTTTTAGTACTGCATCTTCATCTTTTATCCAAAGATCATTAGCATCTTTTTCAGTTGTAGAAACGATCTTGATCTTATCATAGCCAATAATCTTAGCTACTTCTTTTAAGCATTTTTCACCAGCTTCGTCTCGATCCGGCCAGAATACGACTTCTTCAAAGTTATTCCTAATTTCCTCTCTGGATTCAATTAGGTCTTTAATTATAGTTGCAGAACGTAGCGACTTTACAGGATAAAATTTACGATACTTCTTGTAGTAGGCAGATTGAATTGCCATAGCATCGTATTCACCCTCGGTGATAATTAGCCGTTTTCCAGACTTCCAGAGATGATCACCAAATAGACCCTTCATATTACCTACACTGCCTCTAGAAGTAAAATCCTTCGGCATAACCCTGATTTTATAGGCTTGGGGTCTATTGTTAATATCGAAGTTATATGGAAGGTAGTGTGTATCTACATTCCCATCAATATCGTAAGAAACCTTAACACCATACAACTCAGCTACTTGTTTATATATTTTTCGTTCTTTGAATCCAATAGTAGGGTAATCATCAGTAATTTCTTTAATCAGATGAGAATAATCTTTTTTATACTCTTGTGGCATGGAGGGCCTTGTTTCAATTTGTCCACCTAATCTTTTTGCAGAGAAACCTGTATTACAAGAAAAACAATAGGCAGAATTATCCTCATAAATTTGCATTGCATCAGAACTAGAACAGGAAATACAAGGCTGATTTTTTAAAATTATTCTGCCCATAATTTATACCTCAAGAATCCTCTTTTTCGTCTTCTTCCTCATACTCATCGTCTGTATAATCATACTCGGTAAATGTATTATCCCACTCATCATCAGTGATTCCTGTCATGAAGAATTCACGCTCACTGCTATTTAGATTTGGGAAGGCATCTTGGACTAGCATACCATTTTCATAATCGATAATTTGAGCAGGAGTGATATTAAGATCCATAGTTCGGGTAATACCACTAATAATAGAACTACGAGTTACTAGCATTACATTCCTCTTTTAAAACTGTTAATGAATTTGAGTGTTTTAGCTGTAGGTGGCTCTTTAGGAACAAACCTGATAGCAGCAATTTGTCTATTATAAAACCTAGGTGTCTGTTTATCGCTTAGATACTCTGTCATACAACCTAGTATCATTTGTAGATAAGCTTCGGCATAATACATACCACCTTTAGTTTTATATAGATCTATCATTAAGAATTTAAAGTTGTCTTTACCATACTTTTTTATATCAGCGTTTAAAGCAGCGGATGATCCAGTATAGTTACGCCAGTTCATTTCTCTACCATAGTGCCTAGATTTCTTAGAACCATGATGCTGAAACTGTTTTTTACCAATATAATATTGTTCAGTATGGTTATTTTTAATTATGTAAACAAATCCAAAATAGTCTTTAACCTCAAAATCTTTAGGTAAATTTCCGTATATACTCCAATGACCGAGGTTATTCATTAATGGCTGCATTATAAAATTCTTTGCTCATTTTAAAATGATCGTTATAATACCGCCAAATATGTAGTAGTCGACCATTAACTAAGAGATTTGGATAGCCTTCGTCTCCATAGACTGAATCGTAGGCTTTACAAACAATTTGTTTAATCACATTTGGGTCTGTTACTGAATCAAAAAGATTTTTAGCTTTAACAGGGCCGTAGCCCCTAACGCCGGGGATATTGTCAATCTGATCTCCCACAATCATTTGAGTCCAGTATAATCGATTAGCCTCTTCCTCATTAACAGAATAGACTGTATTCTTTTTAGGGTTAAAATGTCTACCCGGAATACAGTCTAAGTCCTTATCAATACTGATTACAATAAATGGCTTTTCAAATTTAGCCATTTCAACAGACCAGATCCGTACTTGGTCATCAGCTTCAAAGCCATCAGTAACTACAGCACTATCTTTTTTAGACAAGTATTCCTTTAGATCATAAAACCATTCGGGTTTACTAGATCGAGATTTGGCGCGAGTAACAGACTTTTTATATAGTGGATAGAGTTTATCCCTAAAGTTATTAGGACCACCGATGGCTACTACATAATCTTTAGCAAATACTGTTTGTAACGCCTCATCAAAAATAAAATCTAGCTTTTCCTTAGCATCATCTAAATTGTCAATGTTCCAAGATGCAGCGTATAAAAAAGGATCTCCATCTACAATTGCTAATGTCATTATATTACTTCTTTTTGTTAGTTGATCATTAGTCGGCAGTAACTACTCTCGGGTTAACTTTTTACCATTGAGTAGCATACTTTCTAGTTTGATCAAGTTTCTTGCCATAAGTTCTTCAATAGAAACATTATGTTTAGCAGAAATGCGGGTTACATACCAGATAATATCAGATAGTTTGTCAATGGTCTTATCTGGATTACCTTCCTTGTAGGCTGATTCTACACTATTAGCCTTTTTAATTAATTTCTCACAAAGCAAACCAATTGTTGTATGTTCATTTTCAAATTGTCCAGAAATCTCTTTATACAGTCTAGACTTAACTTTTTTCATAGAACATACCTTCGCTTTTATTTAGGGCAAGGAGAATGTCACGGAGTTGTTGATAAGAGCAACAGATTACCTCATGCGAGTCTGTTGCCTCAGAAAATTGCCTAATAAAGACAGTATGACCATCGTTTTCTAGATATACTTCTAAGTCTTCATAACCGGATCCATGATCAAGTGACCGGATGGCAATGTGGTCATGCTCATATTCAACTGTAAACATGGCTATTCTCGTTAATGAACTTCATAATAATCTTTGCCAATTTTACAATCTCCACAAGTCATAATATTCACTCCATACGCTTTAGGAGCATCTTCAAAACACTTACGAATAATTTCCTTAGCCAGTTCAGCATGATCTTCGCGGACTTCATAAGTAACTTCATCGTGGTAGAAAAGTAGGATTTTAGCATCTATATTTGCCTCCTTAAATTTATCCCTAATCATCATTACTGTTGCCTTCATGATGATTGCCTCTGAACTTTGAATAAGATAGTTAAGAGCCTTATGTCTTTCAGAAGAATCCAAACAGACCTTTCTCCTATCAAGCCCGTAAATATATCCGCGACGATCTACAGCAGACATACACTGTTCAATAAGAGCGTTTAGTTTAGGTAAAGACTCTTTATACTTTTTAACAGCCTTCTTTGTTTCTTCTACTGTCTTGTCAATATAACCACTTAGCTTAGGTGGTCCAGCACCATAAAGGAAGGCAAAGATAAAACGTTTAGCTTGTCCCCTCGTACAGTTGATAATATCTGCGTTCATTTGATGGACATCACCATGTAGCACAGTATCGGTGAACACAGGATCGTTCATGAAATGAGCAAGTAGTCTAAGCTGACAAGCGGCAGAGTCGGCAGAGACAAGTACACGACCCTCTGGAACGATAAATAGTTCTCTGAACTCCTTGCCTAGTGTAGCATTTGCACCGGGAAGATTAGCAATGATCTTATGTGTTTGTCTAAACGTTGGAGTTCCAATATTAAACACATCGCCATGCAGACGATTTTCAGAATCGATATACTCAAACCAACCTTCAAGAATAGACTTGCGGCTTCTAAGGGTATAATACTCTGATAATGCCTTACCAACTTCACCTAGCGGCTCAAGAGAAGTATCTGACAACTTGGCCGAAACTTTCTTCAACTCGCCATTAATACGTTTAAAGTTCCATTCGTCCGGTACCCAACCGATTGAGGTAATGTATTCTTTAACAGTATCTGTATTACCTATATCTGCTTTATTAATCTCAATGCGAGTATAGGGGCCGAGAACAGGACTAGTTTCCTTGTTAGTGTTAGGATCTAATTCAAACCACCTAATTGCTGCGGCGTCAAGCTTACCTGCTTTGCTATATTTAGGAGTCTTTTCAGGAATTGTATCCATAACCCCTGTTTCTTTAAAGGACTTCTTTAATTTTTCAACAGAGCCATCAGGTGATCCAATTTTTAAACCGAGTTTAGGATTAATAAAGTCGGCGATTTCCTGCATCTTGTTATCAATGGTATTAACAAGAGACTTGGCCTTCTCTACATTAAAGAGCCAGCCAGTTTCACACTGATCTGACATAATGCCGTCCATTTCAATCTCAAGACGAAGGGCAGTTAATACTGCATTATTTTTAGGGTTATCTGAAACATAACGTCTAAGCTCATTCATCAGGTATTTATATACCTTAACTGTAAGCCTGACATCTTGCTTCATATATTCAAACATTTCTTCGTTAAATTCTTCAAATCCACCTGTGTATTCTATTTTGTCATCTTTGAAGAATTTACCCCAAGTTTTCAAGGAGTGCCCAAATCCAAACCTATTATAGTTTAAAACTTGAGACATAACCTTTGTGCAGTATACAGTAGCTTTCGGTTGCCATCCTGTAAGTTTATTAAGTGCAGGAACGTCATAGCCCATTGCATTATGGGCGATAATAATATCAGCCTTATCAAGAAGTTCAAGTAGTTCAGTCAACTGGTCAGACCTAAACCACCATTCTTGTCCTGTGTCAACATCAATAGCACCTGCACAGTGAAACTTAGTTAATTGAGGCAAGAGGTTGTCTGCCTCGATATCAAACACGAGTTTCATACGAATCCCATCGTTCTTTTTTACACTTTTTACAACGTTTACGCTCTATATAGAACCTTGTAAGGAAATTAGAATGAGTTTTTTGTTCAAAAACTTCGACTATTTCATAGTTGTGAATTACATGAGTATTCCTCATCCATGATTTGAATTTCTGCCAACTTGTAGATATCATATGACTTTTCCGCCAAGCTTTTAGAATCATTAGGGGAGAAGCCATACACTAAGTACAGCCTCTCCATTTCCTTAATCATTCTATTTTCAATTGTCAATTTCTTCCTGATCATAGGTTCCACCAGCAATAGAAATTTCGATGCGGCAGATAGCAGCTTCAATGGCTGCATGGGCATCCTTTAGAAACTCAAAGGCTTCATCTAGTTCTTGGCTTTCGACCTCTTCGGTATTTGCAAGAAGATTCATAGCTGACTCAATTGCGGCTTGTGATTGCATAATGTTATTAACCTCTATAGCTGTTAGTTTCTGAATCATAATGATAATGTCCTACTTTTTGAGACTATTCTCAATTTCTTTGACTAGTCGATTACTATACCAAGCTACTTTTGTAGCATCTTGAAGTTTAGAATCCTTTTTACCGAGACGAAAAAGATACTTAAAAATTTGACCAGCAACATGTGCTTCAACACCATTTAGGTGGGAAAGAGCATGACGCATAATATCCATGTATTCCATTCCATCAGGATAATCCTTATAGGCATTTGCCGGGATAATCTCATAATGTTTTGGATTGATGATTTTATCTTTTTCTGCCTCGGTTAAGTTTTCAAATTCCCCGTGAAAGTCAACTTTATCTTTCTTTTGATTTAGCACTCTGTACCACACAATACGATCATCAGGGTATGCAGGATTCCAATCAATTTCATCTGCAAGTCGCGTTTGTCGGTAAATCCCATTTACCTCTGTAGCATAAATAACCTCTACTAGATCTGCTGGATTTACCCCAGCAGGAATACCTGAATCATTATTTTTAGAAAAGCCTTCTAGTTCTAGCTTAATGCGTTCCTCAACTCTATTCATTTTTGATTAGCCTTCAGCTTTTGGACATATTGCTTTAGTTCCCACTTGTTATCAAAGCCAAGCCTTTGTGCTGCCATCTCCTCGGCTACAAAGCGTGTGTATTCACCTTCATACTCATACATTGCAGCGCGTTCTTCAAAAATATCGTCTAGAAGTTCCCAATCGTCCGTTATATTTGCGTCTGGTCTCATAGCATACTATCCTTAACAAAAATATTCAACAGCAGAAAAAATTGCATCCTCAACGTCATAATGTTTTTCTGTATAAATAGACTCATAGAAAGGATGGATCTTGTCCTCTTTATTTGCCCATAAAATGATAATTTTACCCTTCATATAGGCATACATTAGTTCCATAGAAGAGCCTGTTCCACGACCTGATGAACGTCGAATATCTGCAAGTACTACACTAGAATGATCGATATCTTGAAGATCTTGCCTAAATATACTACGACAAATGTTTTGATTCCGAACATTATCTTGAATATAAGAGGTAGCCTCTCCAATTTGATCATGGAATGAAATCCTACGTGTAGGATCATATACTTGGATATCTGCCGAATCAAATACTTGTTTGGCAAGAGTTCTCCAGCCGATCATTTCTTCTTCTACAGAGTCCTCCATTGGTCCAGCAAGATATACACCTGTTTTACACATCCGTAATTGCCTTTACATGTAGTTTTGAAACTTCATTTGCCGTCTTAAAGCGTGTAGGGTACCGATCTGCAATTGTTTGACACCAATTATTCCACCAATTTTCTGAACTATCCTGCTTAACAATTTCTAGATATTCATCTACTTTATTTTTATTTTTAAAGTATTCTTGTGGGATTCCTAGCTGAACAAGATTATGCACATCTAAACATGCAGTTTCTTTTCCCATAAGTTGTAGTAGGAAATTAGATTTGGCTAGGCCAATTCCGTTAATTTGCATAATATTCCTAGTTAGAATTGGGATATCATTACTGTTCTGAATGGCGAAGAGTAAGTCTTTTGCAAGAATATTGAAATCATTATAAGCTTTAGTCTTGTGGCCCCAAATATGTTTAGAGTTTAGTCCTTCAACTTTAATGTCAGTAGTAATATCATTAATCTGATAAAATCTTGTCCTAATTGAGCCTAGCACAAAGTAAAATACTGATTTAAATCCTTCAAGACCCTTAGTATTAACGAAAGAAGTAATACTTGCTACATCTTCTTTATACATAATTACCCTAAAATAAAATGGGGAACCCTTATTTCAGAGTTCCCCTGTTGAGATCAAAATGCTAGTTCATCTTCATCTTCAGTTTTAGATACTTTTCCTTTTGGGATAGAAGACATTTCATCTTCATCCTGATTATCGGCTACCTTAATAACTTTAAATTTAGTTGGTGTAAATTCGTCTTGGAAAGTCCTCGGCTCATACTCTTTTAGTAGAGTCACCTGAATGCTCATTAGCATAGAGGAAATACGAGGTTCACCTTTAGCGTCTTTTGTTTCATACTGGTAAACCCTAACGTTACCAACAGAACCATTTCCAATCTTACGTGGATCAATATCCGAAAGATCACCAGCCATAACCTTTACTGGGTTATTAAGGGTATTATCCTTCTTCTTAAGCTTTTTAGATAGGTTTACAGCAAAGTAAGGACGACCCTTTTCATCAGTTAGTGGCTCAAAGATTGGCTCGTCAAAATCATCTCGAATAACTTCACCAGACTCATCTACTTTCTTACGCTTTAGTGGACGAACATTTAGATTCATATCCTTCCATTGTTTTGCAACCTTCTTATCAGCTGTCCTAATCTGAACTTGCCATGATGGGTTATCCTTGTCAAAGGTAGGATCAGGGCGAGCAGGGTCTAGCTTTGCAAACCATAGTTCAGCGTTTTCGATAATAGCCATTATGTTTTCCTCTTGGATTTATGTTATTTACTATGAAATTATCTATATTATAATGACCTCCGGAGACCTTTGGTCATTAGGCGGCACTATTTTTTACTTAAGGATTTCAATGTAGTTTTCACGATCATCAAGGTAAATCTCTCCGTAGATGTCAGAGACCTCTTTCTTTTCGTGATCGTGCCATTCTGCTAGAATACCAATACCATCATCAAAAATATGCACTACTTTGGCATACTCGTGATCATTAATTAGTAGCTCATCGTCAAGATTAATGGAATGCATAATCTGATGAAGTAACTTGCCTGACATCAAGACCCCCTTTCTGTGGTACAAGATCTACAGAGTTTAATTGATTTAGGATATACTCAAGCGGTTTATTCAGATATAAAGATACAAATTTTTCCCTTACATGTTTAAACATATCTTCCATGTTGCCTGCATGGCAACCGAATGAATCATGCACTACTGTAACGGGATAATTCGCATCATGGACAACTGTAGTAAGATGAACTGCGTCTAAGCTATGCACTACATTAGGTGCAGTACCCGTTTTCTGGCTGGCTTTGTCAAGGGTAGACTCTTGCCATACACTAAGAGTTATCCTTAATCTTTCATCTGCGTAGTATAGGTTTATATCAACATTTTTAGGGCGGCGGTAGTTGTGTCTAAATGGAAAGTCAGTTATAGGCGACCTATAGGCTAAGTGTCGTTCCTTATCGTTCTCCCTTGTGGCTAACTCTTGGAACATTCTTAGCATCCGAGCAGGTCCGGGTAGCTTATCATAGCAGATATCATATACTAGGCTACCTAGCATAAACCCCCATTTAATATCCTTATCTCTTAGATACTCATTGATCTCCCGTGTATCATCTACTACTTGATTCCCCATACCTTGACGAGTACCGCCATAAGCGAGAGTCATGACGTTTCGTTTAACTGTTTTACGCCAAACCTTCATATCATCGATCTTGTGCCAGTATACCGGAAAGAGTTTCTGGCGTAAATCGTGATTATGATTTTTAAACTCTAGCATTTTAGCATAGGCCAACTTTTTCTTTTCTGACTTTTCTGGCCACTTCTCAATCTCACGAAGCAAGTTAGTATGTTCTTCAAACAGAGACTCAAATCTAGTTATTTCTTCCTTTGTAAGCTTGCTTACCTTTTCGTCAATAGAAGATTTAACATGCTCTGCAATATAAAGATATACGTCTCCGGGTAAATCGCTCGGAACCAAGTTAACGAGTGGAGCAACTTCACTATCTTGAGACATTGCCACGAGGTGTTGTACGCCGTTATTAGAACCATCCACATAAACTGGCAAACAGCTAGGGAAGTCTTCTATAGGATTACCTTCCCTATGCCAATCCAAGATCATGGCTATTTCATAGCAGCAGGCTAAGAAACTGAAGGGCTTGTCGGCATTCATCCACTCGGTATTGGCCAGAGGGTTATCGGCGTAGCTTATAAGTTTGTCTATTTCTCCTTGAGTCCAGAGAAATCGATCATTTAAGCTAACTTTATCATTACCCCAAAGGTTTGCAGTATAAATTAATAGCCACTTGTAACCATCTTTACCTAGTACAACAGGCTCATCTAACAATAGTAGACCTTTTGCATTATCTGATGACTGCTCGTGTAGAAATGCAGTGTTAGGATATATACGGCCTCTGAAGTCTAGATTATATAGATGATAAAACGGGTTATTAATATTTCTCTCTGCAATCCCTTTAATGGCATTAACCTCAATAAGTAGTGATGCCTTTTTAACAGGATCGATCTCTTTAGCATATTTAAATGGAGTTACATGAGACTCCATACATGCTAGGAATACTTCAAATACCTTCCTATTAATCCGCCAGCCAGTTCTATTAAGCTTATTTAACACTTGCTTAATATAAGGGACATCCTTTTCGGCTAAGGCCCGAATGGTTTCTTCTGGGGCGTTCTTAATTAGTGGGTATCCAGTATCGGGATGATAGTGGCCTTCCTTCCAGTCGTTAACAGGAATGGATGTTGGAAACAAGTCAACTTCTTCTTTATTGACCTGTTGCATAATAGCATTGATAGAGGCAACATCCTTTACTACAATCTGGTATGTAGGATATTTAGACTTCTTACCACTCGGCTTTTTAATATGTTTTGCAACATACTTCAAGTATCCTAATTCAAAATAGGAAACAAGAATAAACCAGCCGATGTGTGCTTGTTCGATGGGATCTGCATTAAGCCTGTACTTACGATTAATCGAATTACCGATATTAGAGATAAGACTAGAAAGTGGTATACGAGAATCAATAGCCACTAATATATGGCCGTAAGTAGTCTCGATCATAGACTTAGGGTCTTTGTTGTAAATTTTCCAAGCCTTATTACGCCTATCAGGGGAATTCCCAGACTTATCAAGTAAGTATTTTTGCCTGTGTTTTAAGTCCACAATTAGTAGTTCTAAGGGATTTTCTTGCATTCAGTTGTCAACTTTCTTTTGATAGGCTATGCAGAGTACTGCCCTATTCTTAAAAACTTTGATGACAATAGCTTATGCTTTATTATTTGCCGACTCTTTTTTCTTATCGATTCGAGTTGCAATAATTGCGGCAATTATAAATAAAGATAAAGATACTGTCATAATACCTCATAAGCAAAAAAAAAAAAGGAGTTAAGGAAACCCTCCCCCGAAGGGGAGGGCTTTTCTATATCAATTTCGTGTAAATACACGACCCTTACGGGTCGCTAGTCCTGCTAGATACTTACCTGTACGAGTACGGGTAGTAGTTGCAAGACGGAACCTTCCATCCTTTGAAACACGAACAACTTGTCCAGTTTCAGAGTTAAAGAAGGTTACACTCCCATTAACATCATAAACAGCCGAAAAGTGCTTACCGCTTGTTGGACGGCTAACAATTCGCTCTACATGTTCAATATAACGCTTGTTCTTGTTGTTATACTGAATACACAGAGAGCGATCTGCCCACACTTGATAGATGTCCTTCGTCTTAAGATCGAGAGAGTAAGCGGAAGAGGCGGTTGCACGAGTGATCATTGTTTGAGTCCTTTCAGGTTACATACGATAAAAAACGTGGTCTTCGATACTTCCTAGCTTAGTGTAGTATTTGTGCCACCAAGGAAGGATTTCTTTAGCGTGGTAGTGTGTAGCCTCAAGACCAAGCAAGGGAATCTCATTATTGAGGATAGCCTTAGCAAGAGCCTGAGCCTTTAGCCAAGCAGCTTTTTCTTTAGGATTATCAGACTTTCCGTCATAAGTCCATGCAAACTGCTTGTCCTGCCAAACTACTCGGCAGATAGAGTCCGGGAACTTTGTAGAGGCAACACGATTAAGTGTTACTTCCGCTACAGCCAGCTGGCCATCAGTAGATTGGTTGCGGGCTTCGAAATAAATATTCTTAGCCAAGCATTCTTCTTCTTTAGCAATTTCAGCCTCTGAGAGTCCTTGAACGAAGTCTTCTACCAATCCATTCATGTCTTCTTCTAGTGCTACTAGCATTTCATTAGTAGCGGCCATACGTTCAGCAACTGCTTTATTGTAACCAATGAGAAGATAAATACTAAAAAGAACGGCTACGATAGTAATTACAGCCATTACGATTTTTGCCATTCTAGCGGTCATTTGTTAGTCCTTTCTAGTCAGTGTTGACATACTGAGATCGATATACCGATCCATCTTTTGTGATGTAGATATCTGAAGGATTGTTGTTAATTTCCTTCTCAATCCACCATTGTCTCTCGTCAGGATGTAGCTGACAGAGTGTACTCAGAAGTTCTGATGGTTCATTTACTTCAGCTACTAGCTCGTACGTTGTACGCTTTTTGTAAAGCTGATACTTATGCGGCATAGTGATCACCTTCGTTTTCAACAAGCTGATCCATGTAGTTTGCGATAAGATCATCCCAAGGCTGTTCTTCTGTATTAACAGGCTCGTAGCTATATCCCCATTTAGCGTCAATGGCACCTACGAGACTGCTAAATTTAGCATTATTAAGCTGATCTTTTTTAGTCATTTGCTCCCTTCCAAGTTCTTCAACAGTGATATCCGAAGACCATCCAAAATAAGCGTCAACAAGAGACTTGCTGACAGTAATATAGGATCCATTCGGGAAGCTTACTTTTACCATCATTTGAGATCACCTCTTTTTGTTAGGCGGTTGCTATAGTTTTTAGGTCTTTTTTGGAAGGTATTTTTCTTGGAATAGCAACACTAGGTAACGACCTACAACTAAGAATTCTATTAGAAAGAACCCAATAAACATTAAAATAGAATCCTTACCAAGAATTACTATATCCGACATAAAACCGAGAAGTAATACTACAGGTGCTAAATTCCAGTAGAACGAATCTTTCTTGTGTAGGCTAGGAAATACTGCTATGAAGATGCAGCGTAAAAATAAAGCAGCGACAAGAGAGTCCATGTTTGACCTCGTATAGATTGATTCATTAGCATCCCATTAAATTCCCCCTGCTATATTTCAAACAGGGGGAGTTTTCATTAGGCAATAGCGTAACCAGATAGAAGCTCAATCTGAAAATCAAGCCAAGCCTGTTCTTGCTTAGTTGTAGCCATACGGCGCTTAAGACGAAGCTGATGCAGTTCGGCAGCAATACGACGATCTTCGTTCATGGTTTTACTCCGGTTGTGATACGGGATTGTATCATTATAGATGCCTTGTTTTTCTCACTTTTTTATGAGAAATTTGGCAGTTTTTATACAGGATGCCAGCCTGTTTATGGTTATTGATCTGGGGGATCAATATCCCGCTTCTTGTAAGCATCCCACGTGTACACACACAATGGTCGCTTACCAGAGAGGACATCTTCAAGATACATTTCTGTTTCTTTTAGAATTGCCTCATTCCGCTCACGATTAATACCATAAAGATAATGATAATAATCAGCAGCTTCTTTTTCCCACTCATAACGTTTCCGCCAAAAGAAGGGATTTATGCTGTTAAAAGCAGAATTGACTTTGGCGAAAATAGTCATTATGACCTCCCTGTGTTCGCCTGATACAGGATTGTATCATTATAGATGCCCTATTTTTCTCACTTTTTTATATTATTTTCTATAATAAAAATGGGCCACCCCGAAGGATGACCCAAAGTTTATTTATTACCTCATTCGATAATTATTTTCTTTATTAGTGTAGTTAACTCCAGAGGTAATTTCAGGAATCATTTTAAGGATTTCAGTTCTAGTTTGTCTAGAGATATCCCCAGTAATATTTAAGTTAAATACTGTTTGTTGGCTAGAACCACTTCTACTTAGGAAAGAGTCCACTTTGTCCGCTGGAACGACAAGTTCTCCGGGGGTAAGCATAGCAGGAACGCTATCAATATCCGTACGACTTGTTCCAATAGAGGGTACTATCCCACCTTGGCTAAATCCAAAGATACTAAATAGACCACCAAACCCACCAAACAGACTTCCAATGCCGCCGAACATACCGCTGAATAGATTTCCGATACCACCAATTAAGCCAGAAAAGACATTACTAAACATCCCGGTTAAATTAGTAAATAGCCCAGAAAACATATCAGTAAACCCACTAAATAAGTTTCCGAAACCGCTAAAGAGTTCTTTACCGATGTTAAATGAGTTTGTACCAAAATCTTCAAAGAATTTAGAAAGAACGCCGGGGCTATCTTGACCACCAACTAGACTTTCAAAGATACCATCAACGAACTTATCAACAAAGCTATCAATAATAGTAGAGGTAATTTGATCGAGCAATGCTTCTGCTGCGCTCTTAAAGTCGCCAGTCTTAATAGTTTGAGATAAAGCACCTTTAAAGGCTTCTCTGATTTCTACAGCAGTATTAATTCCGAAATCTCTAGCAGCCTTCTGCTCATCATTAAGATCTTTGTACTTTTTAGTACTACCACTTTCCCCTGAAGAAACTAATTCAGATGTGTTATCTGCGGTAGTCTGCGATACAGCAGTAAGCTCTCTCAGTCTATTTTCTAAAACATTCTTAGATTCTATTAAGGCCCTAAGATTATACTCTCCGATATCCTCATTGTTTTTGTCAATGTTCTTTAGTCTATTCTGGATAAGATTTAATTCTTCAACAAGGCGAGTATATAGCGCCACATTAACACCCGGAGGTAGATTTAACTCACCACTACCATTTTTAAGTTTAGCAACACCTCCAACACTAAACCTCGGCAAGAAGCCTGCGTTTAGGGCTTGGAAGAAACCAAGTCCAAATTTATTAACTGAAGAAGCTTTAACAACAAACTCACCATTAGAAAGCATAGCAGGGATTAAATCATCTGTAGGACCACCGGGGCCTGAAATATAGCCACCACTAGCACGCTTTTGAATTGTTATTGTGCCAGAGTCAATTGTGTTTGTAACAACGTTACTAATTTTAACATCACCTAGACTACCAATTTCTTTAAGTTTATCGATGTAATTAGCCATAGAAAGAGTAGCTGTATCAAACTTCTCACTAGCAGTGTCTAGCTGGTTAAATTGCTCTTGAGTAAATACTTCAGTATCACGAAGTCTCTCGATAAATACAGTAGCTGCCTCTGCTGCTGTTGCAACATCAACTTCTAGAAGAGCAGCCTTTAGTTCCTCTAGAGTTGTTTCTGTATCAGCTACTACTTGTTCTGCAACTTCATTTAGCTGTGCAACTCCAAGTCCCCCGTTGTTAGCAACAAGAAACTCACCAATCTCAAATTGAACAGGTTCCCCATCTTTCGCAGATTGAACCGCTTCAAGTATTCTATTTTCTAGATTCTCTCTATCAAATTGAAATCCGGGGAAATCAACTAAAATTTTCTTTTCAACTAATGAAGAAATAGCATTTGCTACGGCACGCTCAGAATTTTTCTTTTCAGCAATTTCTTGAATAGACTTAATAAGACCCTGAGAGTATAATTTACCAAATTCTTGAAATGCTGGATTATTAGGATCATAAATTCTACTAGCAACTTTAGAGGGATCGGTTTCTTCTGCTAATATTTTAGCAATACTTTCACGAAAACCACTATCAGTTAATGCATCCTCTACCCCAGCACTTAAGAACATGCCTAACCCTGCTGCTGCTTTTACCGCATTCCCTTCTGCTAATGATTTATTAGAAAAGTAGTTAAAAGCTTGAACTACCCCAAAGGCTAGCCCTGCTGCAATAGCTGCAATAGCGGCAGGCGTGGAAAGACTAGCACCAATAGTTGATGCTAAAACTAACCCAAAGAATCTAGCGCCAGTAAGCACCCCATTGAGTCTAGCCATACGAAAACCAATTTGTGCTGCTTCTACGAGTGCTTTATCAAAACCTGTAGCTAAAATAGCTGCACCAATTCCTGATGCAATATCTAAACCAATAGAATCGGAATCCTCTGAAAATAACCCCTCTAAGGATTCAATACCTAACCACGCCGCAAGACCTAATCTAGGTTTAAAATAAGCAACAATACCCGCAAGAATAGTAGCCCCAATTGAAGCGCCAATATTGGCACCAGATCCTTCTTCAAACCCAATATTATCAAAGAAACTAGAAGAAACTGTAAATACAGTATTAGCTGCAGCATATGCTAGGCCTAGTTTAAATACTCTTGAAAATTTATTGCCAAGACTTTTGACTGCATCACTATCTGCTGTTAAAATCCCGAAAGCAGACCCAATAGCTGAAATAACTTTCTTAGTTGATTCAGGAGCAAAAACAAACCCAAGAGCAGCTGTGCCTGCTGCCCCGATAAGCAACTCAGATAGTGAGTTTCTCAGTACTACTGCTTCTTCAGGAACTTCTAAACCATCTAAAATACCTTTACCGATACTCTGTAATGTTTTGTTAATACCGCTAATTAGCCCTTCTGCGTAATCCTTACCATCTTCCTCACCTGTTGCAAATAGGTTAATAGCACTACCGATAGCTTCACCAATTTGATAGCTTAGGTTTTGAAATGTTTCAGATTGTAAAATATCTGGCCCATATTCAATAGCGGTAATGATTCCTGTAAGTTTAATTGCGCGTCCGGGAGCGCCTTTAAGACCTTCTTTAAAGACAAATGCACCAGCACCCGCCGTTAGTAAGGCCATTAGATTTGCGTCTTCTTTAATAGTTTTAAGAAAACCTGTTCCAGCAGTTACCCCTGCATCCTTGTATTCTTCTGCGATATCAATCGCACTCTCTAGTACAATCGTAAAACGTGTTGCACCAGAATTAATAATAGCAATAATACCTGAAAGAATACTGTTCTCTTCAATTTTCTTGCTTAGATAATCATACGTACTTCTAGAGTATTCTGCAAGATTAGCTGCGGCTCTTTCTGCTCCTTGGACAACACTAACTAATGTGTCTTGAGTTACAGGCCGCTCACTAATCTGAGCCGTAGAATCTAATAAGTTACCTTCTAGCCTAGTAACTGTTCCAAAATTCTTAACAAACTCAACAGTACTTTTAGTAGCACTCTTAATAGCCGCCGCAATACTATTGAAAGACCCTGTAATATTATCGAGAACACCAGAGGTAAAATCATTAGAAGTTAAAAAATCCGTAAATTGACCCCAGTAAATTTTGGCATTTTCGTATAAACTTTTAAAGAAATTAACAATAATATTTTTAAAAGAATTAATCTTAGTAATTACATAGGATATTGCTTCAACAAATTTAGGCCCCCCAATCCGATCAGCACCTTTCCAAAATAAGTCCTCCCACCAAGTATTACCAACAACTGCGACATAGATATCCTTAAAGAAGTTGATAATAGTATTTGCAAAACCCCCAATTTTAGCCTGGACCTGATCTAAGCTAGGGAAAGCGTCTTCTAAAGAAATAGGGATAATCTCAAAGCTAATCTTACCAATTTCACCTGATATTTGCGAAAATAGTTCTTGAATAGTCTTAAGTCTGCTAATTTCTACATTACCAGATGGAGTATTAATAGTTTCTGTTACAGTAAAGGCAGAACGAATAGCCTCTGGGACACCTGTAATTTTATCCTTAATAGAGTCAAAAGCTGTA
>Ga0099848_1000606_pt1 | contig 16840 bp, 29 predicted proteins | sample CB_VirMetaG_3_FD_78179 | JGI IMG/M metagenome (GOLD analysis project Ga0099848, IMG submission 78179) | Freshwater to marine saline gradient viral communities from Chesapeake Bay - CB_1508_1S Viral MetaG | ecosystem: Environmental > Aquatic > Marine > Coastal | place: USA: Chesapeake Bay...
ACCTGAACCGCCTCCTGAACCTGAACCGCCTCCTGAACCCGAACCGCCTCCTGAACCCGAACCGCCTCCTGAACCTGAACCGCCTCCTGAACCTGAACCGCCTATAGATGAGTCGTCAAAACCTCCTTCTAATAATAAATTTAAACTTTTACCTATTATTTTTTTTTTTAATTGTCCTTCACCTAACACGACATTATCTCCAGAACACCTAAGTCTTTTACCTGTTGAAGTATCGTCCGTGTTTTTAAGTCTACCATCCCAAAACAACTTGAATTGCCTACCTGAAGTTCCTTTAACAAGGATATAACTATAGTTATTACTATCTTTATAAACCTTTTGGTCAACATTTGATAAAGTTTTAAATATACAAGGATATTGAGTCTCCCAATTGTCTATACTTTGAGAAGCCGCTTCTTTTGTTTTTAATCCTTCCTCTTCACTTCTAGTTTGCATTATTTGAAATGCTGATATAAACTCACTATATTCTGTATCTAAATCAATGTCAGAATCAATACCTTGTTCAAATTTTTCACCTGCAAGTCCTTGATATGCTTTTCTAATCGCACACAAATCAGCAAAGTTACCCGTATTTTTCATTATTTCAAGTGCTTCTCTCCATTTAGCATTATCAGTACCAGTAAACCAACCGGAAAACGCCTGGTCAAATAGGCTTGCCATTTGATTGTGTGTCTGTTTTGACATAAGGGGATTGTTTAACATGTCTGACGATGCTGTGTCACAACTACCAAGAATTGCTCGTTGCTTTTTATCCTTTTCAAACCATTCTTCTTTTAATATTCTTTTTACACTTGATTGATTTTCTGTCAATGTTTTTGATGTATCATACTTCATCAACAATAAGGCTTCCCTTAATATTTTATCAGCTTCTTTTCTGTTTTTCATAACATTTTTATTTATAAATATGTTTAATTTCAAGAAAATTAAAACAATGTATTGGCTACACCTCTTTTAGGTGATGATGTATCAAATCTTTTTGTATTACCTAATGGATTTGCAACACCTCTAGCCGGACTTTCAATATCAAATCTTTTAGTCGGAGACTTTCCACCACCAGTTGATGTTCCTCCAGTAGTATCTTGTTCACCAACTTCTTTTTTTGACATACTTGACAACCTATTAAATAAGTCAATGTACTCGTCAACGGTTAAATCAATACTCATTTTAATTTTTATTTAATAATAAATATTACCTTAATATAATTCTGACTCAGGAATATCTTCAGTTACCAAATAATATTCTGTCATAAAGCTAATTAATTCAGAATGTTTTATTTCTCTATCTAGAAAACCTAAATCAAAATCATCATCTTCTTCTTCATATATGAAAAACTCAGAATCGTCTTCAAATATATTATACCCATACTCCTCAATTTCTTTAAAAGTAAATTCATCTATTCTAAAAGACTCCTCATCATCATTAACCATTCTAAAATGAACCTCCACATCCAACTCACGTGGAAAAATTTCAATAATTTCTTGTATTTCCATAATTGTGTTTTATTAAGAAATATTCTAATTTTTACAAAAAGAAATATTACAAAAAAAAAGTCCCCAATTTGGGGACCTATTTTTTAGAACTTTTTCATCCTTTTAAACATTTCTTTTATTAGACTGTGTTTCTTTTTAAAATTTTCATGTAACTCTTCTTCAATTTCCTCATACATTGATTGTTCATCCCAAGCATCAACCGGTCCTTCACTGTCAAAATCATATGCCGATTTTTCACCTGAATACATCTCTTTTCCATCTTCAATACTTGTCATGTTTTGTAAAATACTTTTAATATCCATACCCGTGTAAGGTCTCTCACTGTATTGTGCCATTTCTATACCCTCATCATCACCATAGTCCATTCCAAACATTTTTGAAATCATATCATAATCTTTGTCATAATCATCAACTTCTTCACCATCCTCATATTGCTCAGGACCTTTACTTTTAAATGTATAAGCCGAATCTTCATCGGATATATCCATATCATCAGCATAAATTTCATCTAACTCTTCCTCAATACTTTCATTAATACCTATATTTGTATAATTCTTAACTTCACCTCTGTTGTTTACAGTAATACCTTCTTTGTCGTTTGCAAAATCTTGCGTATATAAGGGAGATGAGTTATTTCCCACTGGCTGTAAAGACTGGTAACCGTTGTAAAGTTCCTTGTGTTTATCAAGAATATTTTGTCTATCTTCAGATGTCACATTTAAAAAGTAAGAGTTCATAATTTTTTTTTTGTATTTTATTTATAAATAGTGCGCCAATTACAAAATTTCTCATTATCTTTGTATTGTAATTAAAAAAAACACCACAATTATGAATACTAACACCACCACCCAAATCATCAACTACAAAGGACAAAATTCTTTCATTATGAATCTTAAAGGAAACTTGTCCAAATACGGTCGTTTAACCCCCAAACAAATGGAAATCGCCAGCAGAATTCTCTTGGACGAATCCAAAAAAAGTGAGATTAAGATTGAAGAACTTTCTGAAGACCTTCAAATGATTATGAAATATGAAGGCTCAAATGATTTCGTAATTGAAATCAAAGACAAATACGTGAAATATCGCAATTTAAGCGACCGTCAAATTCAAACTGCGGTTCGTGCCATCAAACGTGAAAAATCACCTTCCAAAGTTTTGGATTTGAAATTGAATAATGAAAGTGTTCAGTTGAAGCGTGGAATCGCTCTTAAGATTAAAGAAAATTATGGTTTGGAGTTTATGCCAATTTTGGTTGACTTGGTTAAGACCACAATGATTTCAACAAAGGCGGTTAAGGTTGTTGCCAAGTTGACCAAAGAAAATGGTGATGTTTGTCGTTGTTGTGGAGCAACCCTTACCGATGAGAAGTCAATGATTACAGGTTTGGGACCAATCTGTTCAAAGAACTTGGGAGTTCCTTATATTAAGGACAACGAAGATATCTCTCGTTTCAAGATGGATTTGGAGCGTCGCATTGATGAGATTGGTGAGTTTGAATTTTGGCTTCCAAAAACTCAGATTAAAGAGTATGTTGGTCGTGGACGAATGAAATTCATTGCAGAACATCTCTACAACGGTTGATATAGTGGTTTAGTTTTTTTATTTTTTGGGGGTGGTTAAATCCACCCCTTTTTTTATGAATAAAGATATTTTAAACGAATTTGCTGAAGATGCCGTAATTCTTGATGGTTTTGATAATTGTATTATTGGTATAACCGAGGAATTTGGAGTGGGTCCAAGAATTCTATATTCAAAGGATATGATTTTGGAAACTTTAACGGAAAACCAAAATATGACATATCATGAATCATTAGAGTATTATGAATACAATATTCTTGGTCTATATGCCGGAGAACAAACTCCGATATTTTTAATTTTAAATGGATTTAACTAAGTCCTTTTAAATTAGAATGTCTACGTTTTAAAAGTGAATAAGAATTTAAATAAGCATTTACGATTAGTCTTATAAATTTTATAAATTCTAAATTAACCAAATCCAAATCATTAGGGTCTTTACCATTATCTTGTACATACTTAATAAGTCCCGCAATTAATTCATACCTCATTGGATTTGTGGCGTTTAATAAATCTTGATAGTTTTCTTCAATTTCCTCATCTGAATACCTACCAATTAACCACCTACGTAAATGATTTTCATCCATAGTTAAAAAAGATGATGCCTCCAACATATTTGTAATTCCAGAATCCTGTAATTTAAATAAAAAATCTAAAATCAAATCCGGATTATCAAAATAATCAAAAGGTTTTAAAATATCCTTTTTTTTCTTCAAATCATCCAAACGATTTTCATTTACCTCTTTTTTTTCTTTTTTCCAAAAATCTACATCAGGAAGAATGTCCAAAGTGGAACCATTGTCCCATTTAACAGTATATTGAATTCCCCAAGGAGTTTCTGAAATTCCGGTTACAGTACCATGAGTCCCGATTGGAACTGTGGCTGGGTCTTCAGACATATGAAGAATAACCACTCTATCTTTAATATTTAATTTAGGATTAATACCGTCACTCATATCTAATAAATATATGATTAGTGTATATTTATTGTAGATGAAAATTCTTGTAACAGAAGAACAGCATAAATTATTATTGGCTGAAGGGGTTAGTGATGAATTGAAAAGAGTTTATGAAGAAAGCATTGCTTATTCAAAAAACTTGTACGATAGAGCGTCCAAACAATTATCAATGAATTTAAAATTCTTGCTAACTTGGGGTGCGGGTATTGGTGGTGTTGCAAAACCTTTAGAAAATTTCCTTATTACAAACCATCCTGACATCAGTTCGGAAAATACTACATTAATTATTGTTGCCGTTTTGTCCATATTATACTATCAAAACCAAAAGAAAATAAAGGACCTGTCGTTAAAGATTAAAGAACTTGGTCTTATGGACGCATATGAGGAAACCTTACAAAAGGGGTTGGATTTAAAATCATCATTCAAAAAGATGATATTTGGATTGGGTAATTTGGCACACACATCATTGGATATTATGAGTTATGCTTATATGATACCTTTAGTTGGGTTATTATACACATACTATTCAGGTAGTGATTTGTCACCCGAAGAATTAACGTTAGTTGTTAGAAGACTTAAGTATATTGGTATTTTTACTATTAGCGGACTTGTTTTAAAAGATTTACTACAAAGAATTAGTAAGAATTAATCTTCAAGTAAAATTTCATACATCACTTTAAGTGATTCATCACGTCTATTAAAATTTACTGTAGAAAGTATTGGACCCATCACATTTAATATATCTTTAGATGTTGATATGTTTTCTTCGGATTTAAAATCACCATATTTTGTAAGATATAGGTTATGTTTATTATGAAAAAAATTATATAAATTACGTTCATATTTATCAACCGCATAACCCATCTCAATAAGATTTTCACCATCCCACCATATATCCATTACTATAAAAATGTAAAGACTAGCAATTTTTTCATTTTGTGACATAATCAAATCATAAGTAACATCAAAATCAGTATTCTTATGAAGAGTCTTCATATAAAAATTAATTTTTTTTGTTAGTGATTTGACTTTTTCTTCAATATGGCTCATAACCTTTTTCCTTAATATATTTAATAACTAAACCAGTTAGTTCATCAATCATAGATTCACTTAAATTAAATTTAACTCTTTTACCGACAAAGAAATTTCTAACAATCTCTTCAATAGGCTTACCTGTTTTTCTTGACTTCAATACAAAACCAACTAATTGAGCTTCTAATTCATGTTCTTGAGTATAATATTCCAATGGTTCTGTGATATCTCCTGATGGAAATTCATAATGAGATTCTTTTTGAATTAAATGGGCTAATTCGTGACCAATTACATCAAATAACTCATCTTTTACGTCTTCACGAGCCTCTTCAATATATCTTGGATTTACATTAATCATAACCTCAATTACGTAGTCATCATCACTATAGTCATCATCATCTTCATCATTTTGGTCAACCTTATCATCGTTGTGTATAAAATTACCATCAACATCAATGTAGTCATTACCTTCCAAATCAAAATTAATAGTACATTCAATACTGAATGATGGTAGCTCATCAAACTCATAAAAAACAGATGAAGAGCCTTCAATATCATCAGGTAACTGATAATACCCAGACGTGTTTGAATCATAGATTGACATTATATCATCTATCAAATCATACGTTACCGTTTCAATTTTATATACGTTCTCCAACATACTCTAATTAAATAAATATTTGTAACAAAGATAATGTTTTTTTGTTACAATTTACTATACTTTAAATGGTTAACAACAAAAACTATGGAACTTCTTAATACACACCCAATTAAAAAATCTGATTTAGGTTTTCACGGAAATTTATTTGGTGGTAAACTATTGGCTTGGATTGATGCTGCCGCGGTAGGATATGCAATGCAACTTTGTGATACACCAAGAATGGTAACAGTATCAATTGATAAATGTTTTTTTGAAAAGCCTGCAAGGGAGGGACAACTTCTAAAAATTTACGGTACTCCAAGTAAAATAGGTAATACATCAATAGATTTATATATGGAAGCCTGTTCTCATAGTGTTTATACTGGTAGACAAACTTTGATTTTAAAAACAAATATTAGGTTTGTTAGAATTGATGAGGAGGGTAATCCTGTACCAATTAGTGAAAGAGCAAAAATTCGTATAGAAAAAATTATAAAAGGCGAAGAAACTATTGACGATAAGACTATTTAACTATATCTTTGTATCATAATTTGGAGGTTTGGCAGAGCGGTCGAATGCACTTGTCTTGAAAACAAGCTTACCTGAGAGGGTAACCGGGGTTCGAATCCCTGAGCCTCCGCATCCGATGTGTTATCCCGAGCTAGGTCGGGATTTTTTTTGGAGAGGTGCCTGAGTGGCCGAAAGGAGCAGTTTGCTAAACTGTCGTACCCCCAAAGGGTACCCGGGGTTCGAATCCCCGTCTCTCCGCACTTTTTAATCTTCGTGATAATTAATATACATGAAGACTAATATTTTCCCCACCAGTATTACAACAGACTACAATATTTCAAACACATGTGTTAATCGTGTTTGGTATTTTAGGGTTTGGTTTAATGGAATTTCAATTGCAGATTGTTTAACAGAAGAAGAAGTTTATGAAAAAATCAATGAACATAAGTTAAAACTCCTGAATCCTGATTTTCAACTCTCCTGAACCTTTAATAACTCTGTGATATGTATTCTTGGGTATGTAAATTACATCTCCCTCATTTAATTCAACGGGTAATTCATTATCCATTTGAAATTCCCATTTTTTTGATTCAATAATAAAGACTTCACGATTTTTTTTATCTCTATGCCAAACTAATTCATGAGAGTCTGTTTCAGGATTAAATGTTCTATACAAATATCCCTCATTTTCATATTGTTCAAAAGGTAGAGACATTACCAATATGTATTCATATTGTTACCCAAACCTAATGCTTTTGCATAACGAGGTAAGCGGCAACTCCAATACCCCGCAGAGGTTTTATCTGTTTTTCCTGAACAATTATGTCTATCAGCAAATGCTTTTTTTCTTTTTGGGTCTTTAAATTTGACGGATAGTTTTCCACCACCATCTTTTGCACCAAATGAAACTTTAACTACCTTACCAGTCTTTGGATTTCTAGTATATACATAGAATTTTTTACTACCACCTCTTTTTGGTTTATTAAGTTCAACTTTTTTTCCTTGGTATTCGGCTTCATTAATTGTTTCAGGTTCATCAATGAATGGGATGTCTAACCAAACTTCAGAACCTTCATACATTGTGGTTTTACCAATATCGGTTTTAACTATCCATAAATCTTGACGAGATAAATCAATTTCACCATTATAGTATCTGGTACGTACTTCATTAATTAAGTTAAAAAATTCATCAGAAAAAGGTCTAAACACATTTTCACATAATTTTAAATTATTATCTACATGATATTGTAAATTTTCACTAACAGTGACACCTTCCTTAAGTATCATTCTGTTTTTTAGTATTTCTTCTTGAATTATTTTCTTAACTATGTCCTTCATATTTATAGATATATAAAATAAATATATTAAAAGATTAATAAAATGGTATTAAAATTAGGAAGTAAAGGAAATGAAGTTAAAGAACTTCAAGAACGATTGGGGTTGAAACCAGATGGTGATTTCGGTCCTAAAACAGAAGCCGCTGTTAAAGAATGGCAGAAAAAACACGGATTAACTGCGGATGGAATTGTTGGTCCAAAAACATTAGCCAAAATGGGTATGGTAGATACCGATATGACTAAAGTAATTACAGAACAAAAAAAGAGTTCAACATATTCTAAAAACAAATATGTAGCACCAAATGGTCTTGAGATTGTTGAATATTTTATGCCAGCAGACGAATATTTAAAAGGTCCAATAAAACCAAAATGGTTATTCTTACACCATACCGCAGGATGGCACAATCCTTACAATACAATTACCGCATGGGATACTGATAAGATTGGTAAAATTGCAACTGAATTTGTAATAGGTGGACCTTCAGTAAAAGGTAATGATTTTAAATATGATGGTGAGGTTGTACAGGCATTTCCACACGGAAATTATGCTTGGCATTTAGGTGCAAATGGTTCACAAACCATGCATAAGAATTCAGTCGGTATTGAAGTATGTAACTTTGGATATGTAGTAGATGGTAAAACATATGCAGGTGCAACCGTAGACGAAAGTCAAATTGTTGAACTCTCAGAACCGTTTAGAGGTCACAAATTATGGCACAGATATTCTGATTACCAAATTGAAAACTTAAGAAAGTTAATATTATACATTGCAGAGCGTGATAATATTGATATTAGAACCGGTTTAATCCAAGAGATTAAAAAGAACGGAGCAAAAGGTTTTGATTGGAATGAAAAAGCATACTACGGAAAAGTAAAAGGTATGTGGACTCACACCAACACCAGAAAAGACAAAGTAGATATGTTCCCACAACAAGAATTAATTGATATGTTGGTTTCGTTATAATTTTTACATATATTTGTTTAAAATTATAGAAAAATGATTAAAAATATGAATTTAGACACCCAATTGAGTCAAGATATTCAAAAAGTCTTTAAAGTAATTGAATCTTGCGAGAATGAACACCATATTAATGGAGCATCCAAGTTTATTCAGTTATTTACCAATAAATGGGAGAAATTACTACCTAAAAATTACTTTAAAAGACATTATACTCCATTTTTAGAAGAATTACTCACTCATAAACAACATAATTTACATATTTAGTTAATATGAGTGAGCCATTTGTTTCGTATAGAAGTGAATTTTACCCCGAAATTACAATATTTGTCATTTTTGACGAATATGAAGAGTACGATAACATTAAAAACCTATTTGATGACTTAGGATATGCTTTTGTGGCACCTGAACATAATATTATCTTTATTGATGGTGAGAATTTAGTGGAGAATTTAGATATTGATACCCTTAAATTCATAGAAGCCCATGAAATATCCCACATAATACTAAATCACAAAGGACCATACTCTGAAATTGAAGAGATTGAAGCTGATATGGGGGCGAAATACCTGTTAGATAAGTTTAACTACCCAAATTCAATAGAGATACTAATATCTCAATTTGAAAATCGTCATGGAAAACCATTTGATGAGTATGAATATGATGATTTTTTAGAAAAAAACAAAATTCCTTTTGGAAATCAGTAAAGTTTCGTATATTTGTAACCTAATACTTGAAAGTTATGGGAACAAATTATTACCGAATTCCGAAGTCTAAAGAAATGTTGGAGAGACACCAAAAACTCCACATTAGAATTTCAAATTTAGATTGGTTTGACGTTAGTCAATTGACAAATAAATTTAGAACTATTGAGAATCCAAATGATGAGTGGTCACCACTAAACGCGTGGGATGAATTTATTCAGGATATGAAAATTCATTTGGGAAAACGCAGTAGCGGATGGAAATTCTGTTGGAATTTTAACGAAAACAAATATTATTCTAATAAAAAAGAACTTTTAAAGTTTATTCGGGAGGGTCGTGTCATTAACGAATACGGTGAATTACAAGATACTGAAGAGTTTATTGAGATGTCTCTAAATTGGGGTCAACCAGATGGTCAAGTTGCCGATGCTGAATACTTCGCAAAAAATGAACGTTACCATTTTTTGAATGTTGAAAAATATTATGACAAAATTATTGATGGGTTAAGGGTTTCCTCTTCTGTTGACTTTAGTTAATATTAGGTTTATGGACCCAAATAAAAAATTAGACCTTAACAATAATTCCGATATGGGTTATGGTTATGATTTTTATGATTCTGAGGCGGCCAATGAATTATTAACTTCCGAAATCATAGAAATTAAGATTGATGACGAAGAGTCAGATGAAAAAGAAAATCACCCAATTGGGTGATTTTTTTATTTTATACCATATTGTAATATTTATTTAGTATGATTAAAGAAATTAAAGAAATTATATCTATGGATATATTACCAAAATATAGTTCATTCTGTAATCATATTGACTTGGAATTCACTAATTCCTATACTCATTCAAAATTCATTCATTTTAAACCAACTTTGTGTCTTAAATCATTGAGCGATTCTTTATGTCCTAAAGAATTCATGAATTTAAAATATGAAATATATAAAACAATTGAAACTTGTAGTAATAAAAAAGCAATACTTGTTGATGAGTGGGAATTAACGTCAAAATATGAAAATTGAAACCGCATTAGAAAAGTATTTGGAGAAAAGAGGACTTGAGTCGGTAGCATCATATTATAACTCTATTGGTCTTAATATAAATCCAAAAATATCAACAGTAACTATTAATGAAAATGGTAATTATGTTATTAATACCTTACCGAGTTATTTGCCATTTTCAACATTTAAAGAACCGATTTATCAATTTTTTAAATTAATATATGGTTCAAACTTTAGTGGTATTATTATTATGTTTAATGGACAATACGAACGATTATGAGCATATCAAAATTTAATACATTTAATGGGTTAAGACTAACGTTTGAAAGAATATTAAATGGTATAAACAAAAATGAAATTCCAATTTTGTTTGGTGAAAACTCAAAATTAGTTGTTGAGAGTATTGAGTATTCAACATCAAATAAGAAATTTATAACTCACATAAAGGTGGTTACAACAAATATAAATGAAGGTGTTGAGGCTTATACTTCAGGTGGGATTGAGGTTTTAACCCAAAAAGCTTGGGATTTTCTATCATTAAGATTTGGGTTGGTTGTTGTTGGAAGAATTGACATCTCCGCCTAAAAACACATTTACATCCCTAACAAATTGTTCTTTATTTTTTAAAATCCATTTTAAAATATCAGGTCTAACTTTTTTCTTGTAATCACCAAAAATCATTGAGATTTTATCTTCTTCGTCAGTGTTTTTAAGGTAGTAATCAAACTCCTCTTGGCTGACTTTTGGTTTTATTATTTTAAATGTACTACCTGTTTTAACCTGTTCAGAATTTAATCTAATGTCAAAATCACCTCTACCTGAAGAACCAGTTGTTAATATTAATTCAATGAGCTCATCTTTTGTGAAATAATAATTTAATAAGTTATTACCATCAGTTGTTGTGACAATTAAGACATCAAAATCAAATAAATCATCCAACATATTCTCTTTAATATTATCAATTTCTGGCGTTACCTCTCTAAACATTTTACCAGGAGTTAACCCTCTTCTACGTAACAATCTATCCAATCTTTGTTTAGTTTTAGGGTCTAAATTTTTATACAAATTACTATATTTTGTAATAGACGGGTCAAGATTGCTGGTGAACTTTTGTTCTACCATACCCTGTCTAATTTGATAATCATAAGACATTCCGACATCAGTCAATATACCACCAAGAAGTCCTGACATAAATCCCTCAGCTGCAAAACCTCTAGATTCAACATTACTAATAAGACGATTCATAACATTTTTAAATCTCATCCTATTGATAACATCATCCTCAAAAAAATCATTTAAATCAATGTCTCCATCACCAATTGAAAATCCTTTAATACCTTTTGAATCTAAAATTCTTTTGATAACCAAATCCATCTCACCTCTAGCCAAAGGTATTGGGTTGTAAAGATAGTATATATCTTCACCTTCTTGTTTTTTACCCTCTTTCAAATACCTAACTTGTGATTTGGTTAATGTAATTTTCATCTTTATATATATATCTTAATAAATTTAAGGTGTATCGGAAAACAAATCATTTTGTATAACTAAAAACATCTAATGAACATTCAACATCAAAAAATTTTGATACTTGTTCTGATATTTTATTATTTGTAAATCTATCAAACTGAGGATTTGAATTTACTGTAATGTATATGCAGTCACCAATTTTATTTCCACTCACAATGTCAAATTTTTCAAATTCTATCCATTCAAAAAACTCAATATTTGATTCGGACAAATATTTTTGAATGTACTTTTTAATTTTTTCTTTTCTTTTTGGGTTGATAATCATAAAGAATTACTTTTCAATGTCCTTTTCAAAATCATCCAAATCTTCAAATTGGTCAGGACTGAATTCAAAATCTTCTTCTTCTTCATCATCAAAATCCTCATAGAAATCATCCGACTCAGTACCATCATATTTGTTGAATATGTATTCGGCATAATAGTCATTATAATAATCATTTAACGTATCGTATAATGTGGTTCCCTCTTCAATCAATCCTTCTTCAACACCAGAATCTAAAAGATATTTGATAAACTCTTCCATATATGTGAATTCATCATCAAAATCTTCAGGGTTTAATTGCTCTTCAACCGCATCACTATATAATTTCCATAAAGAACCGGCTAAAGCTCTGGTCTCGTCATTATAATCTTGTTCTTTAATTACTCTTTTGACAATTTTTTTTAAATCGGCTTCTGTAAGTTTTAAAATTTTCATAATTTAAAATATTTTAATAGTTTCCGGTTAAATAAACATGAATGACTTGTGGTATTTTAGTACAAATCTCATCTTCACCAGTGTTATTATTTTTGCAAGGAATATGTGGTAATGTTTTAATATATTTCTTAAGTTCTCGTGGACCTCTTGATAATCTATTCACAATATAATCTCTAGAATATAGTCTATCTCCATCGTAATAATCTTCATTAATTAATGTACTAATTAATGAAACTAATTCTGATTCGGTAAGTCTTACTTTTTTACTCATAAAAACCTGTTTAACATAAATATTTAATAAACTCACATATTACCTTCAATCACCAATCTAAATGGTCTAAAATTTAATTTGGTTTCTAATGCGTTTGACATATTATTAGTGAAGAATTGTACTATTACTTGTTTTTGTTTTAAGATTTTTTGAACAACATCTGAATCTGATGGGTATGATATATAATATCCATCATCTTCTTTAATGTCAAAATCATTTCCAAGACTAATGTTTTCACTTGAGTTTATTTCTTCATCAACAATTACTTGATTGGCCATATTTCTAATAATTAATTTATCAGTGTTATGCATAATCCAATCTCTATAGTAATGATATGGCGGGTTGTTTGGGTCGTTATTTTGGGATAATTCCGGAAAATCTATGGATGATTTAACACCGATTTTTAAATCTTCTCCGACCTTTAGTGGGTTTGGAAATACCCATGTACTTAACACTACATTATTTTCATCAATCCATTTTTCGGCACCAACTCTCTCATCACTAAGAATATCTTCAAGTATTGTAGTGTTTAAGTATTGTTTTTTTGTAGAATATTTGTGAAGATTAAGAACTCTTTGTTTTTCACTTTCATTAATTAAAAATAATTTTCTCATAATATAAAATAGTATCTAAATGATAAATATTTATAAAGATGATAATATCTGAATTAGAAAGAAAAAGAATCTTAAGTCTTCATAAATTAATTAAAGAAGAAAAAGATAATACTTGTTCAATTGAAAGCGTTACTAAAGATAATTTTTGGGAAAAAGTTGATGAGTGTAATATTGATTTAGGAAACCCTCATCTATCTTGGAAAGGTATTGCTTACGAATATCTTAAAAAGTTTTGGGAATTTACAGGTACTTCTGATAAAGAAATTAAAGATATATTTGAAAGGTCTAGACAATCTTATATTGATTATTATAGTCAACCAGAAATTTATGAGAAAATCTTTCAAAAAATGGATTATAAAAACCCTGAAAGAAAATCTAAGAAAGCCAAAAAAATAATTGATATTTTAATAAACAATATTAAAGAAATGAAAATGATTATTGATTGGGATTGGCAGCGTCCACCATATGACGCAGCAATTGCCGTTTTTCATGAGAAGTATGGTGACTTATCAATTTACATGACAAATTTATTTAGAACTCTAACACCTAAATATAACTTAGAAGATACAATAAAACATGAAATTGGTCACCTGATTTCTCAGATAGCTGAAATGTATTATTTAGAAGATAATAGTGAAATTTCTAATATTATACCACAAAATTTTGATTCATCTAGATTTGAAGAATATATAACATCACCATCTGAAGTTGCAGCAAATTATAGGGCATTAAGAACTTTATTTAACATTTCACCAACTGATAATTTTGAACAAGTTTATAATAAAGTAAAAAGTTCGTTTGAAAATGGTGATTTAATACCTCTTAGTGGTTATACCATTGATTTTGAGTCACCATATATTGTATTCACAAAACCCGATGAATACAGTTGGGATGATATGAAAACAAAATTAAGATTTTACGATAAAAATGGTAGACATGTTACATCTTCTGAGATACTAACAAGAATTATGGATAAAGAAGGTAATGAAGGTAAATTAGATATTAGTAAACTTGTTGAATTAAATAAGTTACTAGTCAAAAACGGGGGCTCTTCTCAAGAAAATATCGCCTAAAAAATATTATTCCTCTGATGAGTAATTCATGAGTCTATTTTTTAACTCATCTAATAATCCTTCAGCAATATCAATTCCGTGAACGTCTGATATTTCCATAATTTTTGGAAAAAACAAATCTGTAAAATAATTTATTTTAACTTCTTTTCTTGACTTTTGTTTGTAATCATTACTTTTAGATGGTAACTCATCAATTTCTTCAGTAATTTTTTTAATTAAAGACATCAATTCTGATTCTGTTAATTTAATTTTTTTCATTTTACATTAAATTATATGTAATAAATAGTTTTCAATAAAAAAATAATCAACATTATGAATGAAAATGCCAAAATTAGTAATAAAATTATAAGACTAATAAATAAATGGTTTGAAAATGTTGACATTTACTATAATGATAACAGTACTTGGTTAATTCATAATGACACCAATACTTGGGTTGTTGAATTGACAAAAAGTGGTGTGTTATGGTACAATTATATTTTTTTTAAAAAGTGTTTTAATTTTTTATCAATAGATGTAATTCAAAACCAATATTATATCACTGAATGGGTTGAAAGTGTTTTTGAACAAAAAATAAATTATACCCTGAATAGTATGACTAATAATAAAATCACAAAAGGTCTTTCTACACCAGGTGTAAAATTAAATGATTTAGTAAAAACTGAATGGAGAAAAGTTGAAAATTGTCCTGATTTTGAAGTGAGAGTTATTGAAAGTTGTACTAAAATATCCAATTAAGACTTTAAGTATTTGTCTATTAAATTTCCAAGTTTTTCTTTTAGGATTTTTTTGGCTCTAAATAAATATGCTCTTTGTGTTGCAGCTGGAGTTCCTACCATCGTACCAATTTCTTCAAAATTTTTACCTTCAAAGTAATGTAAAAATACAACTCTTCTATATGTCTCAGGAAGAGCGTCTATGGCATTAATAATATCATTTGTAGTGATTGACCCTCCCATCCATTCCTCAGAGTATTTAGTATCTTCAATATCAGTTCGTTCAAAATCAAATTCACTAGTCGTATCAATTTTTCGTTTTCTAATTTCATTAATGATTGAGTTGGTTAAAACTCTTCGTACCCAACCTTCCAAACTACCTGAACCTGAAAATTTATCTAAATTTTTACTTACATGAAGATATCCTATTTGACAATAATCTTTAGCCAAATCCTCATCACCTTTTGCATATTTCATGCAAATTATTTTGAACATTTTTGGGTATGTCTGATTATATACATCGTTAAATGCAATACCTTCTAATATTAATTTATATTGTTTTTCAGACAGAATAACTTTCATATTTGATAAATATCAAATATTTTATTTATATCTCACACCACCCAAAACAAACTTTACCAAATGTAAGTTTTTTAATTATTTTACAAAACAATGATTTCATATCAATAAATATTTATATATATGGAGTTTTTAAAAGTATTGGCTGTTTTAGGTATGATTGGTATCATCCTTTGGTCTGTAGGTAGGTCTTATGATAAAAAATGATTTGGTATTATAATCCAAATCTTGATTTTTGTGCGTTGAAGTTTTGTAAGACTTCATCTGAAGTAAGTGCTTTAGTGTAATACTGCACTGGTCCCATACTTCCTCCAATCGCTTCACCACCACTAGCCTCATCCCCAATACTTGAGTCTCCTGTTCCAATACCTCCTGAAGATGTAGCATTTAGTTGTGTATGTATTAAACTACCATTTTTATATATATAAATTACATTGTTTGGTCTATCCATTACCGCCATCCAATATTTCCAAACACCAGTATCAATAGTGAAATACATATCAACAGATGATGGATAATATAATCTCATAAATTGACTACTTGTTTGAAAATAAAAAAAATAATTAGAAAATCTTAACCATTGTGAGAATCCACTTTTTGCTGTTAAATTAATCCATCCACCCCATGAAAACGCACCGTCATTACCTGGGTCCCAAGAAGCTGGTGGTGCTGATGAATAAATTGCTGTGTCATTAGTACCATCATATTGAAGTATACCACCATTATTAGAACTGTATGTTGGACCGTTTGTTAAAGTAAATGAAGTTGATGATGATATATCGTACCAAGTTGTTCCGTTCTTAGGATATGATGGTGTGAATCCTGGGTCTAAATTTAACACGAGTCCATCTGTTACAATATCTTCATAATCACGATTTAAACATATTTTATCTGTTTGTCCTGCAAAGTATACCAAACATTCATTTGCTGTAGTATATGATGTTCCAGCAATTTGATTTGTTAAACTTATTAATTCACTATCATTTGCGCAAGTATAAATTGACGGACCACCAGACGCTTTATTAAGGTAAATTGTATATCCTCCTGATGGTGGTGTGATTCCGTTATAATATCCTGTAGTGGATGTCGGTCCTTTTCCAACATCTCCTGTACCTATCCAAAAATTACCTGACTTA
>Ga0099848_1000607_pt1 | contig 16830 bp, 19 predicted proteins | sample CB_VirMetaG_3_FD_78179 | JGI IMG/M metagenome (GOLD analysis project Ga0099848, IMG submission 78179) | Freshwater to marine saline gradient viral communities from Chesapeake Bay - CB_1508_1S Viral MetaG | ecosystem: Environmental > Aquatic > Marine > Coastal | place: USA: Chesapeake Bay...
CTTTAGGTGTTCTAACATCTATTATCTCTCGAATGGGTGGTGGTAGAAGAGGATACTCAAGTGGAGGAGGTTGTAAAGCTAAAAGAAGGCAACAGAAAAGGGGTTTAGGTATTTTTGGTGATATAAGGATATAAAAAAAACCCTCAATATTGAGGGTTTTTTATTTGGTGGAGGTGGCGGGAGTCGAACCCGCGTCTTGTTCGTCCTCAACATAAGGGACTACACGTTTAGGTCAATGTTATTTCTTAACATTCCGAAATAAAAGGTTTGATGTATGTGGGAAACAAACCAATAAACAACCTGGTCTCAGAATTATTTTAAAAGAGCTCTGACCTGTGACTCTCGTGAAAAAGGACTTCTGTTTCTAGGTTATATGTCCACCGACCCAATGTATCACATAGCTTAGGCTACTGATACTTCTTCAGTTGCAAGAAGACCTACAGCCTGAAGATTTGCGAAAACATCGCCAGTTAAAAATCGCCTCCGTAGATTAAAGTGATAGGAAACATCTCACTACGTGCCCCCGACATTCAGCAACGCCAATCAATTCCAAGGCACCCCCATATTTTCAAAGAACTATACAAATATAAATACATATATTGAGAATAACAAACTATTTATTGTAATATTTCTAATTTATGAGAAAAAATAATATAATAAATGAAGATGATGAGGATGATGATGACTTAGAGTTTGATTCTGTTTATAGTCAGTTAATATATTTACAAAAACTTGAAAAAGAAGGAAAAGACATACCTTCTTATTATTACCCACAATGGTTTGATGATGACTTATTGTATTCAGTAAAAAATGGGTCAAATGGGTGGTACGTTGAAGTTATTTTTGATAGTGTTGAAGATTTCTTCAAACTTTTTAGAGATGTGTCAGAATATGATATGTATACATTAAACTCACTATTTAGTTATTATGGTTCATCAACTGATTACATATCAGGTGATAGTATATGGGATGATATTAAGGAGGGGTATAGTCTTAGTATATTAGAAACTGATGAGTCAATAGAATATCTTAAAGAAATTATGTCTTTTGAGGCACCTGAATTATTACCATGTTTAAATACGGAAGAAAATTATAAATTTGATAGAAGTGATATTTGTAATAAACTTATTATGAATTTATTAGAAAATGAATTCTATAATGAATTTGAAAATATGGTTAGTAACTATGTTGTTGAAATAAATCAAACTGTTTATGATAATTTAAAAGAAGAAGTTATTTCTGAGTTTTGTGATTTGGAAAATTATGGTTTTACAACAATAAATTGTTTTTATAAGTATTATATATCATTAGATACATTGATTGACAACTTTGAAGAATATGGTATGACAAACAATACTGTTACTGAGTTAATGTCAGAAATGTTTTTTGTGAATAATTTTAATGGTCCTATTGACCTTGAACAGGACGTATATGATTTAGCTGATTATAATGCAGCGGCAAATGAATCACAAAGTTATACTAATGGCCAATTTGATAAGATAATTGAGAAGATTGAAGAATCTTATGAAGATATTGATGAATTTAAAAATGTAAAAGAGTGGGTTAACACAAATTATCCATTATTAAAAACAATACCAACAAAATGGAATAAAAATGTTGAGATAACCGTTTTGGATGTTGATAAGAATACAAATAAAATAAATGTACGTGTAAAAGATGGTAGAGATTCAAAAAATAAGACAAAAGATGCTCTTTTAACAAAGGAAGAACTCAATCTTTTATATCATCATCCAAAATTATTTTAATATTCAAAACTATCTGACAATTTATTTTGCAAGTATTCATATAAGTCAAAACAATCTTCATTATATAAGAAAATTTCTTCACCGGTAATTAAACTTTTAATAACAATTCCGTCAGAATCTTCTTTTATTTTTATATTCTCACTTTCAAAGTCAAACACATCTACGTTATCATCTTCAAATTCAGTATCCTCCCACAAAGAGTATTTTGGGTAAGTAGGTTTAACATATTCGTATTTAAATTTATTGTACCCAAGTTCATTTACAATAGCATGACCACTTTTTAAAGCCTTATCAACATCTTGGATTGAAATAAATTCTTTTGGTGTGTGCATATTATAATACCCACAGGATATATTAATACAACTAATGTCGGATTTCATTTTTAATTGAGAAACATCGGTATATGGATGTGATTGTAACATCATTTTATTTCCCATTGATTCTTCAATAACTGGTAATACGCGATTAATAAATTCACCATCATTTTCAAACAAACGAACTCCCGAGCAAACCTCGGTAATTAAATGACCACCTGGTGCGTCATATTGAACCACGTAACCAACATCAGATAAAAAATCTAAATCACATTTTGATGAGCCATGACATCCTGTTTCTTCAGATACAAATAAACCAATTTTAACTTTATCTAAAGTTCTAAGTAATTCTAAGCAAATAAAAATTCCTGACTTGTCATCACCACCAATACCCGTTGGATTGTTATTATTATCAAGAGCATATAAAATATCATGAATTTCGTCACTCGGAAATGTTTTTCCAAATGTAGGTGGTAATGACGATTTTCCTTCTAATACGTTTATTTGGTCAACTAATTGGTGAACGGTATCAGTATGTGCGATAAACATTGGATAAAACTCATCCTCACCCAAAAGTCCTTTTGTTGCATATAAGTTTTTCATTCCATCTTTCCAAAAAGTAACACCATCCATACCATTCAATACGGACTCAAGATATGAAACCATCATATCTTCTGAATATGTTTTTGTTGGAACCGATAATAGTTCTTTAAATCTTAATAGTTGTTCTGAAGTCATATCTAAAAAATTACATGACAAAGATAATACAATTTTTTCTTATACCAAAAAAAAGGGTCTATTTAGACCCTTTAATTTGAATTTTTCCATCCTTAAAGTAAAGCATGTAATTCTTATCTTCCAAAATACTACCTAAAAGGAATTCTTCAGAAATCAAATCTTCAATTTCATCTTGAATTGCTCTTTTAACAGGACGAGCACCAAACGTCTCATCAAAACCAACTTGACTAATATGGTCAATAATTGTTTTATCATACTTAAAGTTAAGTTTTAATTCTGAAAGACGTTTGATAAGTTTATTGAGTTCAATTTCAACAATCTTTTTAATCTCATCTTCTTTAAGTGAGTTAAAGATAATCACTTCATCAATACGGTTTAAAAATTCAGGTGAAAAATAATTCTTCATTTCTTTTTGAATGATTGTACGTTTTCTTTCTTCTTGTGAAGAATTTGACATCTTACCTTCAAACCCAATGGAGTTTCCAAATTCAGAGATTTTGCGGGCTCCAATATTTGAAGTCATAATAACCAAACAGTTTCTAAAATTAATTTTACGACCAAGACTATCAGTTAAGTGACCATCATCAAGCATTTGAAGTAGGGTATTAAACACTTCTTTATTTGCTTTCTCAACTTCGTCAAACAATATGACGGAGTATGGTTTATTTTTAACCGCCTCGGTCAATTGACCACCTTCTTCATAACCGATATAACCTGGAGGAGCTCCAATCAAACGAGATACGTTATGTTTTTCTGAATATTCACTCATGTCAATACGAATAAGAGCGTCTTCATTACCAAAAATTTGTTTTGCCAATTGTTTTGCCAAGTGAGTCTTACCAACACCTGTTGAACCCAAGAAAATAAATGACCCGATTGGTTTATTTGGGTCTTTAATACCAAGACGATTTCTACGAATTGCTTTTGAAATCTTTTTTACCGCATCTTCTTGTCCAATAACAGAAGTACCTAATTGATTTTCTAAACCAACAAGAGCAGTTTTATCATCCGTTGATAGTTTACTGACAGGGATTTTAGTCATATTAGATACCACTTCAAGCACCAATTCAGAATCAATATCTTTTCTATGTGTAGAAATTTCTTCTTCAAACTTTTTCTTTTCAGTAGATAGTTTTGAAATTATTTTACGTTCTTTATCCCTAAGCTCAGCCGCTTGCTCGTAGTCTTGTTTCTTCACAACAGCAATTTTATCTTCCTTAATTTGAGCGGCTTGAAGTTTTAATTTCTCAATAGATTCGGGTAGTTTGATTTCAACCTGAGAACGAGCACCTACCTCATCAATGATATCAAAAGCCTTATCAGGAAATTCTCGGTCTGTAATATAACGGTCGGCCAAATTTACACAAAGCTCAAGAATCTCTTGTGAATAATTAACCTTATGATATTCTTCGTACTTAAATTTAACGTTTTTAATAATTTCTAAGGTTTCGGCTTTTGAAGGTGCGTCAACAATAATCTTTTGAAAACGACGCTCAAGAGCACCATCTTTTTCAAAATTGGTACGATATTCATCAAGAGTTGTTGCACCAATACATTGAATCTCCCCACGTGCCAATGCGGGTTTGAAAATATTAGAAGCATCCAAAGAACCCGATGCATTACCAGCACCAACAATTGTGTGAATCTCATCAATAAAAACAATGATATTTGGGTTTTCACGCAATTCTTCAATGATTACTTTAAGACGTTCCTCAAACTGTCCACGATATTTGGTACCGGCAACAATTGAAGTAAGGTCCAATAGAACGATTCGTTTGTCCATTAAATTACGAGGACAATCACCTTGATGAATCTTCATTGACAAACCTTCTACAATTGCGGTTTTACCACAACCAGGTTCACCAATAATAATAGGGTTGTTTTTCTTTCTACGGGAAAGAATTTGTGCAATCCGTCTAATCTCACGCTCCCTACCAACTACAGGGTCCAATTTCCCTTCAGAGGCCATTTTGTTGAGGTCTTTACTGAAATTATCCAGTACAGGGGTTCCACTTTCAGAGTTTTGTCTGCGGGAACGCTTTTTATTGTCGTCATCCATTTCTTCAATCATAGTCTTTGTTTTAACACTACAAATATAAAACTAATTTTCAAATATTCAACAATGACAATTTGTCAGTTATCAATTTTAAAATATGTCATATTGTCTTATTTTACATTTTGGTATATTTTTTATACTATTATACTAAAATAAAATATAAAATAAAATTAACATGTATTCATTATTAAACTCAAATCTAATTGATAGTATCTTAAATGGTACTACAGAACCATCTTGGTCATCAAGTTACACTTACAAAGATAAACCTTATTTTCAACGAGTTACTGATTACGGTATTGAATTTGAAATGTTTGTACCTGGGTTGAGCAAAGAAAATATTAAAGTTGAGATTGAAAACAATCAACTTTTTATATTTGCGAAATACTCATCTGACTTAACATCTTATGAAATATCAAAAACGTTTACAATTGGTGAAAATGTTGATAAGGAAAATATTGATGCTAAGGTTGAACATGGTGTATTAAAAATGGTACTACCCTACAAGAAAAAAGAAGAAAAAAAATCAAAAAGAATTAAACTCCTTTAACTTAAGATTTTTTTCTTAAAAAAACCCTGGTAAAATTTACCGGGGTTTTCTTTTTTAAGAATATTTTTTATATTTTAGATATGGATACTAAACAAACTTTCTATACTATTTTGAAACACACCCAACATGATGGAAAGAGAAAAACTATTATTGTAAATGATAGTGAGGGTGAACCAATTGAATTTGAAACTCTTGAAGAAGCGGAAGAGATTAAACATTTATTTCAATCTAATACAACGCATAACAGTATTTATGAAATAAGAAAAATTTGTGGATAATATGAAAAAATGGAATATTCAAATTATTAATGAAACTAATGACGGTTACATAGTTATGGCTCCAAATGGGGATACACAATTTATGACAAAGAAGGATTATAAAACTTACTTAAATAATCGCAATAAATAAAAGTATTTATTGTTATGAGTAAGAATATTGATAAAGTCTTAGAGATTACCAATGATGAGTTAGATTTTATTAATGCGTACATTAATTTGAGAACTATTTTACGTAGTGAAAATTTCACAGAAGAATCAATAAAGAATGTATCAAGCGCCTCTAACGAAATTTGGTTGGCACATCATTTATTACAAACTGAAATTAAAGATTTAAAGAAAAAATTAGTTACGTTTTGGGGGTTTACAAATGAAGAAATTAATGAATATTTAACTAAGAAAATGAGTGAAATAAACAAATCAATCCCGTTAAACGATGGCAATACTGAGTGAAAAAATTGAAGGAACAAAAATTTTTAATGAAATCCAATCATCAAATTTAGTTAAAACAGAATATGATACTGATACATCTAAGATGATTGCCGAATTTAAAAATGGTACAAAATATGAATATGAAGATGTACCACATAAGGTTTATGCACAATTTAGATTGGCAGAATCACAAGGAAATTTTTTTAATACAAGAATTTCTAAAGCGTACAAGTACAAAAAAATAATCTAAATAAAAACTAGAGTATTTATAGGTAATGCCCAAATACTCAGATATATTATCATCATTTAAATCTCAGGATACCTTAAATCCTGTTATATGGAATAATGTTGATACTAAATTACCAACTTTAAAACCTAATATTAGAAAAGCTTTACTTTCAATTGCTGAGGAGTTTATAAATTTTTTAGATTTAGAATTTTTTATTGACAATATTACATTCACAGGTTCATTAGCTAACTATAACTGGTCTGAATTTTCAGATATTGATTTACACGTATTAGTTGATTTTACACAATTTGATGAACATGACCGTGAAATGTATAAAGAATTGTTTTCTCTCAAAAAAACATTATTTAATTCAACACACAACATAACTGTAAAAGGTTATGAAGTTGAGTTATATACTCAAGATATTGAAGAAACTCACTATTCTACAGGTGTTTATTCAGTAATGTTTGATAGTTGGATTGCGCCTCCTGAGAAAGAAAAGTTTCAGGTTGATAAGGGACTATTATTAACTAAAGTAGAATCTTGGATGAATAAAATTGATGAAGTTTTAGATGAGACAAAACAAGAAGAATTAGATGATGCCCTACAGATTATTGATGATTTTAAAGATAAGTTAAAGAAATATAGAAGTGCCGGGTTGGAACAGGGAGGTGAGTATTCATATGAAAATTTAACCTTTAAGTTTTTAAGAAGGAATGGATATATTCAGAAATTATTTGATTTCAAAAATCAATTAATAGATAAAAGACTATCATTAGAAAATGAAGAAGTATAAAATTTGGCTTATTTGGTAATAAAGATATATTTATAAAGAAAAAATATTATGGCAACTAGAGATGCTGGTCAATATGATTACGACCCAGGTTCATTTTCGGGAGGTACGGCACCTGCTCCGATTCCTTATCCACAATATGGTGACCCGCTTTCTGCAGATACTGCAGTTGTACAAACTACCGTTGTAGCATTAGGTGGCTTTAACGGATTAAACAATTAAGAAATTAAAAAAATAAAAATATGGCTGATTTAAAACCAATTGGAAGTGAAAAATTAACAGGAACTGATAAATTAAGAAGAATTATGGAAATTGCTACTTACAATGAGCATTTATCCAATCCTGTTAATGAAAATTCATCAAGTACATATAATGTAACATTAGCGGACGGTTTTAATTATACAATCGTTAGAGAAAAAAATGGTTATGTTATTAAAAAGGGGTTAAATGAATCTGTGGATTATATGGAACCAATGAAGAATAGGAAGTATTATTCTTCATATTCCCAAGCATTCAAAAGATTAAATTTGATTACAAAAGAAATTAATGCTTTGTATGAAAATGAAAACAATTTAAATTTGTTTGATAGTAATTCAATTATTGAAGAACAAAAAAAATATGTTTTAAAAACTCCAAACCCAGAACCATCTCCAATGCCAGAGCCATCAATGGACGAACCTATTGGTGATGCTGGTATTGATGACACAATGCCTGACGCGGGTGTTGATGCTGAAATGGATATTGATACACCTGATGGTGATGTTGAAATGGATATGGATGCAGAAATTGAACCATCGGCTGAAGAAGATGTTGATTTTAAACAAATCCAAAAATTAACAGGAAAGTTAGGACAGAAGATTAGAACTATGAATGATACAGTAGGTATGACTTCTGAAGATATTAAGTATGTTATAAATTCAATCGTATCAGCATTAGATTTGGAAAAATTAGATGATGAGGATAAAGAAGATATCATGAATAAATTAGAAGGTGAAGAAGCCGACTATGATGGTATGAGTGATTCTGAAGGTATGGACATTCCAACTGATGATGAATTAGATATGGATGTTGATATGGGTGTTGAACCTGAAATGGGTGAGAATTTTTTGGGTAGATTAGCAACAGGATATGTAGCTTCTAAATTAAGAGAAGAGGAACCGAATGAAGAAATGGAACCATCTTATGATGATAGAGTTACAGAAATTATGGATTCAATTTTCAACGAATCTGTTGTTGATAAAGTATTATCATCATACTTTAAAGAAAGTGAAGGTGAAAAAAGATTCAAAGAAGAAAGTAAGGCTAAAAAGTTTATAAATTCTAAAATTGTTAAAAAAACAGTGATGGAAGAGGTTAGGCAAATGTCTGAGACAGTTGAACAAGAATTGGCATCTGACTTTATATTGAAGGAGAATCCTGACTTTAAATTTATCGGAAAAACAAACAAGAAAAATTTAGTATTTGAATATAAAAACGAGAAGATTAAAGTAAGTCCAAACGGTGAAATTCTATGAGTTATCTAATTTATGTTAATGGTTTAGGCCCTAACTATAAAGGTGATAATATGTATGAATTCATTTTTTCAGATGATTTGGATGTTTGGGGTGAAGAGTGGGATTCAAAACCCGCACACGGAAACCCACAACCACCTGAATTACAATACATTAGGAAAGTCGGAGTTTTAAAAAACACTCAAGTTGAATTTGAGTTAATTCAAAACTCCGATTTTTTTGGTTTTACGGATGCCATGGAAGATGTTATAGCTCTTGCGTGGGAGACTGATGAAACATGTGAGAATAAATCTAGATTGGTATTTAGATTTGGTGATACTGAAAAATCTGTAATGGATAAATTATATGAGAGAGATTTAGTTCTCCAAATTGATAAAGAAACTGAATATGAAGTCAAAAAAGATTGAACAATTAATTAACTCAGGATTAAGTGAAAAACTTATTAATAGCTTGAGTGAGGGACAGGTAAATGTTCTTTATAGAAAATTAGTTTCTGAGGTTTCCGAACCAAAAGAAGCCACAACTACTAATGTAAAACAAACTACTATGTCATCAGGTGAGTGGGATAATTTAATGAATGCTGGTGGTGCTGTTAGTGGTACTGTTAAGAAAAATAAAGATGGTAGTGTAACTATAACTAGTGGTGATACAAATGAAGAAATTGATGAAGACGCTAATTTAGACAATGCTGTTGATAAAGATAGCGGATACGACCCATATGCTGGTAATAGTGTTGGAAATGATGAGGGTCCATCTCGTAATGATGGTGATAACAATGCCGATGATGGTATGTATGGAGAGTCTGAAATAAAAGAAAAGGCGGTATCCCAACAACAACAAAAGTTTTTTGGTGTTGTAAAAGCAATGAAAAAGGGTGATATACCTATGAAAGGTAAAGCTGGTGAGGCGGCTAAAGAAATGACATCTAAAGAGATTGATGATTTTGCATCAACACCTTTAAAAGGATTACCTAAAAAAGTTTCTAAAAAAGAAAATAAAGAGGGTAATAAAATGACAAAACCAATTGGTAAAGTTGTTTCTGTTAAAAAGTCAGAATCTAAAGAGGCAACAGCATCAGGTTCCGCCGGTGCATATGCCGCACCATTATTCGCTGAAAAAGAAAAAGTTGACGAAAATTTTGAAAAGTTAATTGAAAGTCGTATTCTTGCGTTAGTAGAAAAACATATCAATCCAAAAATGACTAAAAAAGAACTTTTAACTTATTTATCTGAAGCTCCCGCGGCACCTGTTAAGGAACCTATAACAAAACCAAAAACTAAACCTGGTACACGCCCAAGTCCTTACAAAAACCCAAACCCTGGAACAAATCCAGCTCCTAAAGCAAATAAGGAAGAACTTAAGAAAAAGTTTATTGAAATGATAATGCAAGTATTAGGTAATGAAAAATAATAAAAAAAATATTAAAGAAGCACCTATTGATTATGGTGATAGACCTGAAAGAATGAGTAGGTCCATTGAGGACAGACTTAGAAGGGGTGAAACTATTTTTAAGGGTAATCCGGCAATACCGGCAGAGACAAGTAAGTTTACAGACCCTATGGGTAGAGAAAAAGAAAGTAGTTCTCTTGAAAAAATGGCTTCGGATAGATTTAATGAGATTGTTAGTAAAGTTAGAAATATTACAGGTCTTGAAGATTTAACAAGACAAGATATGATTCAGTATCTGATTCAAAATATGATGGGAGCGTTTATGGAAGCATCATCAATAGAATCTAGACATAAAAATGAATTAGAACAATTGGCAATAAAATCAGTTCTTGAGGAAAAGAATATATCTCCAGAGTCTTTTGATATAGACGCAAAGATTATCACAGCAAGAGAAATTGACACATCTAGAATGAGAATGGCTCCCGAGGAAATGCCTACAGATGATAAGTCAACAGATGACCAAGGTAATGAACCTATGGATTTTCCAAATTTTGATGTTAGTTCATTGACTGATGAAGAAGTGTTTGAATTGGAAAAACACAAAAGAACAATTATTAATGCATTAATTCAAGGAAGTGCTAAAAGAGACCATTATTTGTTTGAAAAACCATCAGTGTCAAGTGAATTGAATAGAATTAACGGAAGTTTAGTACCATTATATAAAAGAATCATGGCAATCAATGATTTGTTTTATTGGACACAAGACGAGATGATTCAAAGAATGTCAGAAACAGGTATGGGTGTTGCCGGAACAGTTGAGTTGTCTGATGCTGAAGGTGGTGGTGAAGGGGATGCCGACACTAAAATAATCGCAAGAGGTGGAAATTTTCCAATTTTAACACACGAAATATCAAAAGGTATTGAAGAGGCGTTTGGTAGAGCTGGTTTACCAAAAGATTCAGTAATGGCTCAAAAAGTTATGGGTCAAACAGACTTATTGGCTTCAGAACCCGACCAATTAAGATTAGGTCCCCCAATGGTTAAGAAACTAAGATTGTTACTACCAGATGAACTTTTTGACCCCGAGGTTGGTGATTTGTTAAATTGGTTTAAATTTACATTATATTCTATAGATGCTGAAGAGTTTCTAAAAATTATAAGTAGGATTTTATCTGACAACCCAAGAATGCAAGATTTAGCAAAAAAAGATTTGTCTAAAATTTTAAGAGATGCTAAAGAGGCTAAAAGACAGTATGAAGAAGGTAATGACGATTATGATGACGAGGATGATGGTGATACTATTTTACCCGATGATGATGGTGGTGATGGGTTTGAAGGATTGGATGATTTCTTAGGTGGTCTTGGTGTTGAATTACCAAAAGACTAATTATTATACTAAATACATAATAGAAAAGAACCTTATATTTATTGATATAAGGTTTTTTTATGTCTTTGAGTAAAGAACAAGTAATATTAGAATATTCAAAATGTTTGAAGAGTACGCCATACGCTTTAAAAACATATCTTCAAACATATGACAATACACAATCAAGATATGTACCATTGGAGTTATTTCCTGACCAAATCAATTTGGTCACTGATTATGATAGTTACAATGAAAACATTGCGTTAAAGTATCGTCAAGCGGGTGTATCAACAGTTACTGCGGCTTGGGCTAGTAAAAAATTGGTGTTTGCAAAAAAGAATCAACCTGAAAAAATATTGATTATTGCAAATAAATTAGATACTTCTGTTGAATTTGCAAACAAAATTCGTGAGTTTACTGACCAATGGCCATCTTGGGTTAATATTGGGTTTTCCCCCGATAAAAACGCTGCAAAACATTATAAACTAACAAATGGTTGTGAGGTTAAAGCGGTTGCAACATCAAAAGACGCATTACGTGGATATACTCCCACCATTCTTATTTTTGATGAAGCTGCGTTTATAGACGCAGACAGTGACTTCTGGGCTGCTTGTATGGCGTCTCTATCAACAGGTGGTAAAGTGATTGTAATATCAACACCTAACGGGTATGACCCAATTTATCATTCAATCTATGACCAAGCGGTTAAAGGTATGAACGATTTTAAAATCAGTGAAATGTTTTGGTATAAAGACCCAAGATATTCAAAAGATTTTAAATTGATTAATGTAAAGGATATTATTCATTATATGTTAAATAGGGAGGAGTATAATGATAAAGAAATTATAATTGATTATTCTGAAATAGACCCAAGACAAAGAAATTTTGACGAAATTAAAGAAAAAATTAGCAATGGATACAAACCGTATTCTTCTTGGTTTGAATCCATGTCAAAAAAATTAAAATTTGATAAAAGAAAAATATCACAAGAATTAGAGTGTAATTTTTTAGGGTCAGGTGACAATGTATTTGATGGTAACCAACTTGAGGATTTAAAGACAACCATGATAAAAGACCCCAAGACTAAAATGATGTCGGGTTCTTTATGGATTTGGGAAGAACCAAAAGAGGGTCATAAATACATTATGGGGGTTGACGTATCAAGAGGTGATTCTGAAGACTATTCAACATTTCAAATATATGATTTTGATGAAAGAGAACAAGTTGCAGAATACATTGGAAAATTACCACCTGATGTTTTGGCGGAAGTTTGTTATAAATGGGGTTTAATGTATAAAGCATTTATTGTAATTGATATTACAGGTGGAATGGGTGTCACAACGTCAAGAAAATTACAAGAGATGGGGTATAAAGATTTATATGTGGATGGAATTGAATTTGGAAATCCATGGAAGTACAACCCAAAACAACATGAAAAAATACCGGGATTAAACTTTAATGCTAAAAGGGTTCAGATTATTTCTTCATTTGAGGAAGCGTTAAGACACGGATTAAGAATATATTCTTTAAGGTTATTAAATGAGATGTCAACTTTTGTTTACATTAATGGAAGACCTGACCACCAAAAAGGACATCATGATGATTTGTTAATGTCATTGGCAATGGCAATATATGTCAGTGATTCTTCATTTACATCACTTAAAAAGGTGGAACAAACAACAAAGGTGATGTTAGAATCATGGCACATTGAAAGTAAAGAACGTTCAAAGGAAGAATATTTTAATCCTGCAGTACCTGTTTCACCACCAAATAGAAGAGTTTATAGTAACAATCCAAGCAAAAGCGATTATGAAAAGTATTTATGGTTATTCGGCGGTCGTTAACCTTTAATATGACTAACGATAAGTTATAATTGTAATATGAGTGAAAAGAATTTAACAGTATGGCAACGATTATCCCAAACATTGGGACCTGATTCGTTATTGAATCAAGATTTGCCGACATATAAGTTTGATAAAAAAGAACTTTTAAGAACTAAAAGTAAAGAGGAGTACGAAAGAGAAAAGTTACAAGCTCAACAAACTAAATTTTTATCAAACCAATGGGCTAAAATTGAAAATAATCTATATGCCCAAGCATTGTATTATGAACCCACAAGACTCGCATCATATTATGATTATGAGTCAATGGAATATACACCTGAAATTGCCGCAGCTTTAGATACATATGCCGAAGAATCTACCACATCAAATGATGATGGATATATGTTACAAATTTATTCAGAATCAAAAAGAATAAAAGCCGTATTAGGTGATTTGTTTAATAATGTTTTGGACATTAATACAAATTTACCTATGTGGACTAGAAATACATGTAAGTATGGTGACAATTTTGTTTATTTAAAGTTGGACCCTGAAAAAGGTATTGTCGGGTCATTCCAATTACCAAATATTGAAGTTGAAAGACTTGAAAGAGGAATGAAAGGTAAAATCGCAGCTGGAACTAGTACAAATACTGGTGAACCACAAAAAAATTTAAGATTCACATGGAAAGCTAAAGACTTAGAATTCCAATCATGGGAAATTGCACATTTTAGATTGTTGGGTGATGATAGAAGATTACCATACGGAACTTCAATGTTGGAGAAGGCGAGAAGAATATGGAAACAATTAATGTTGGCTGAGGACGCCATGTTAATTTATCGTACTTCAAGAGCACCTGAAAGAAGGGTGTTTAAAGTATATGTTGGTAACATGGATGATGCGGACATCCAACCATACGTTCAAAGATTTGCAAATCAATTTAAAAGAGACCAAATTTCTGACCCGTCATCAGGAAATGTTGATTTAAGATTTAATCAAATGGCGGTTGACCAAGATTTCTTTGTACCGGTTCGTGACCCAAGTGCTCCAAATCCAATTGATACGCTACCAGGTGCAACAAATTTATCTGAAATTGCTGATATTGAGTATATTCAGAAAAAACTTTTAACCGCGTTAAGAATACCAAAAGCATTCTTAGGATTTGAAGAAGTTGTTGGTGACGGTAGAAATCTATCATTACAAGATATTCGTTTCGCAAGGACAATTAATAGAATACAAAAAAGTATGTTATCTGAATTAAACAAAGTTGCTATTATTCATTTGTTTATATTGGGATTTGAAGACGAATTATCCAATTTTGTATTAGGATTAACTAACCCATCTAAACAATCTGATTTGTTGGCAATTGATGTTTGGAAAGAAAAAATGCTATTATTTAAAGACGCTGTAACGGCTATTGATGGTATTGCACCGGTATCACAAACATGGGCTAAAAAACATATTCTTGGATTCTCAGATGAAGAAATTAAACTAGATTATCAACAACAACGTCTTGAAAAAGCGGTTTCTACAGAACTTCAAAATACGGGTCAAGTCATTAATAAAACAGGTATATTTGATAACGTTGATAAATTATACACAAGTTACACTGGTCAAACAATTGATAATGCCGCAGCACCTCCTCCAGGTGGTGATACTAGTGGTGGATTTGGTGGTGATATCGGTGGTGGATTTGGTGGAGAAGCTCCACCCCCACCTCCTCCAGGTGGTGGAGGAGAAGTTCCACCTCCTCCAGGTGGCGAGACTGAAATAACACCTGAATCGGTAGATAAAAACAAAATGAACATTCTTATTGAAGAAGATTTAATTGAAGGTTCAAAATTTTTAGACTTAAGTAGAGCGTCTAATTCTTTGGGTCAAATGGACGAAGCGTTGGAAAAACTACTTAATGGGTAATATTTATTTAAAAATACAACTATGAAATTCGGAACAATTAAATCTAAAATAGACACAATACTTGTTGAATCTTATGGAAAAGATTCATTTAAAAAGAACATTTCTACATTTAAACAAGTTGTTTTATCAAATAAAAAATTAAATAAATTGTTTTTTATTTATGACAATTTAACAACTAATAAAGGTTTATCCGAGTCAGTTGCAAAAGAATACCTTCAAGAAAGTATTGATTATTCTAAAACAATTAAACTATCAAATAAAGATATTCAACCTCTTAATGAGTGGTTAAAGAACGTAGTTTGTGAAAACAAATATGTTGATGTGGATAATGTACTATTTCCTGACTTACTAAAACTTGAATCAAAAATCCAATCAAAGAATAACATAGTTGAAACTTTAAAATCTAAAAAAGAAATTATTGAATCAAAAGTTAAATTACCATTGAGTTCTATGGTAATTATAGCAAATAATACTGTTAAGTCTTATTTGGATAATTTAGATGAATCCGTTAAGGGTGACGTATTGGAAATATTAAATGCTAAGGATGAAGATTTAATTTCTATATTTGAAGACACTAAATCAAAGACTCTTAATAAGTTAGATACATTAAATGAAAACTTAGACGAGACTACTTCATTAAAATTACAAGAAACTATTGATAGAGTTAAAAGTGAAGATTTTAGTAAGAAGAATTATGTGAAATTACTTTCTTTGTATGAAAGTTTATAAGTTCTTATCTTTTAAGGATTGAATGTACTTAGCTTTTAATTTTTGATTCCTACGAATTACAGACTTTTTTTTGTATTCTAAATTCTCTCGCAAAATTTCATTTTGCTTAGTTTTAATTACTTTACCTTTTAGCGTTTTTAACGCCTTCTCAATTCCTTTTTTTCCTACTTCTACTTTTAGCATATAACTATTAAATAATCTAAAGTTATGAAAAAATTTTGACAGTTGTAGATTTGTCTTGTATATTTCATTTAAAATAAACTAAAATTATATGAAAATAATATATGAAGAAGGGAAAAACCGCAAAACTAAACGGTTTTAATGATGTTAAGGTTACATATGGTACTGTAGACGCTAAACAATTTAAATCAATTTATTTAAACATACAATCATGGGTAACACCAACAGATGATTTTGAAAATTGGAATAGAATTATTTCAAATTTACATAGAAATATTAAACATACAGTACATAATAATATAAATAACACATTATTTAATCACAATATAATTGTTGACTTAGATTTGAGGACAAGTGGTATCTCATATGGTAAAAAAAGTTTTATGAATTTGGAAGTAACATTATTTTTAAAACGAGATATGGATTTTAAAGATAGTGAACTAAAAGAGTCTTTAAAAAAAATTACAAGAGAAATATATATTGAAGATTTTAAGAAAAATAATTATTTAACTTTTAGTATTAGTAAAAAAGTAAAAAAGGTATTGGAGTCAAATACAGAATAACAAAGTATTTATATTAAAACTTGTTATGAAAGTATTAGGTGCAAATGAAATTGGTAAAGGTATATTGATTGAATGGGATGCTGGTTATGTATCTCCAACAGAATTTAAAAATGGTGAAGTATTAAGAGAATCTAAAAATTTGACAGATATATCAAAACCATTTGAATTTTATGCTGTTCTTCAAAAATATGATACACCA